>Ga0209187_1000417_pt1 | contig 77610 bp, 78 predicted proteins | sample BantaG_FD_187430 | JGI IMG/M metagenome (GOLD analysis project Ga0209187, IMG submission 187430) | Marine algal microbial communities from Bantry Bay, Ireland - BantryBay_4 metaG (SPAdes) (version 2) | ecosystem: Host-associated > Algae > Red algae > Unclassified | place: Bantry Bay, Ireland...
GTTAGTAAAATACAGCCCATCCACTGTAATATAATCTCCACCTAATTGTAGGTTAGATTGTCCTTGGATGAGTACCTCACCTGCTGTCTCTGCACTTAACTTTATTGGATTATCTTCAGTACCACTAATTGTTATTTTTATTTGCACATCATTCCATTCTCCATTAGCCATGACGATATTGTCTCCTGGTTCTGCATCGGAGATAGCGGCATATAGCTCTTCCTTATTACTAGCCACGGAAGATGGTAGTGTAGCAGTCTCACTGCAACTTATGGTTAGTGATAGAATACATAGGAGTATTATATAATATTTCATATGATAATGTGTGTTTAATCTTGATTATGCATTTTTCCACAATCTACGAATTGCAGTTAGATCTTTTTTCATCGCATCATAGACAAGCTTTCGATCTACCGTAATTTCGTATTTTCCTTTCTCAGCACCGCCAAGTGGATATTCCAAATGTAGGCAAACTGGAGGATTTATCGCATATGCTTTTAGTAATTTGAAGTATTTTTTGAAATCAACTATTCCTTTACCAATAGGCACATTAATAGCTTTCCACTGGTTATTAACTTTACCCCATTTGAAATCCTTGAGTACGATAATTTTTATTTGCTTGTGAAGTAATTCAAGTCCATTGGTCCAAGAGTATCCACTATCTACGGTGGCGTGTCTAATGTCATATTGCACACCGAAATAATTAGGATCCACTTTCTCTAATAGTTGATATACCTCCCAATAAGATGCACCGATTTTTGTTCCTGCATGATTTTGATAGCAACCAATAATATTATGTTTCTTGTTGAATTCTCCTAAGTTGTATATTTCATTTTGAAAATGCTGGATTGATTGTGGCATTGTCATATCCTCCAGAAACTTGTACCAATTGATCCTATAAAATGATACACCATTCTCACTGGCAGTTTTTATAATTTCTAAATCGTATGGATTATTGATAGATTCTATACTAGTTGTTATCATATTGCAAGTAGAACCTGATTCTTTAATTTGGCTTATTGCTTTAGGAAGGTCTTGAGAAACATTCTCAGGGAGGACGTGGCCTTTAGGTCTCACAGTAAGATCTACGCCATCGAAACCTAACTCTGCTGCCATCTGTCCCGTTTCTTTATAATCAAGAAACTGTAAGTGCTTAGAGAAGATGCTAACGTTTAGCTGACCTGAAAAAGCTTTATTATGTATGGATTGATTGCACATGCTTTGTAAAGGAATAAGACATGCTGCAGAACTAATATTTTTTATAAACTGTCTTCTATTGGAAGTCATAATTTTATAATTAGTAATTATTTGGGTATCTTCTCTACACTATTATCAATGGTGTGATAATCTCTTAAGTCGATAAATTTAACTGAAAAGAATTGGGTTGTGCTTAGATGTTTGGTTTTTGATTTCGTTAGAGATTGATTTATTCTTTGCTATTTCGGATAGAACATCATCTGCTCACATTACCATACCTACAGCTTTTGCTCCCTCATCTCTATATGTTATATTAGTGTTTCGTATGACCCTATACAGCGAATGCTACTCAAAATACTAGTATTTTTAATTTCCGATCCTTTATTTATAATATGATAAGAATAAAAAAATTTTAGTTTCTGATCAATGTTTTATTTAGACTAATTTCACTACTTCCAGCATATGTTTAGATCTTGCAACTGTTGAGAATAATTTTTCTAAATTACGTCGCAATAGAAATCAAGAAAATGAATAGTATAAATTCCGGAAACAAAATAAGCCTTCTAAAAACTTATGCAATTATTGTTATATCGATATCAATATATAGTTGCAAGCCACCTACAGAAAAAATGCCTGATAAGAAAATCGATAAAATAATATATCCAAGTGATGTCATTTCTTTCATGGATGAATTCAAAATTCTATTAGGTGATGGTAAGAGTTCTGATAACTTGATTGATTATGAAGACAAAGATTTCTTCTATGTTGAAAATGCTGATAATGCAAACTGGGTAGTCTATAGAACACCGAACTCTGGCGTGACTTCCCGAACGTCCAGTAATACTAGAACAGAATTAGGACAGAAGGAACATTGGACAGCGAGTGATGGAGGTAAGTTAACAGGAACACTTAAAGTCATGCATGTCTCTACTTCTGGAGATCCAAGAGTTTCTGCTTCCTATTCTACAGTAGTCGGACAAATCCATAGTGACTCAGGTCATGAAAATGAGCCATTAAAAATATTTTATAAAAAATTTCCTGGCCACATAAAAGGTTCTGTGTTTTGGAATTATGAAATCAACACTAAAGGCAGCAATGATAAGAGGTGGGATTATTCTACGGCGGTCTGGGGTTACGACTTCTCTGTTGTAAGCGATGACGCCAATGCACTTCCTGTAGAGCCAGAGGACGGGATAGAACTAGGAGAGGAATTTAGTTATGAAATAAATGTATACAAAGGAATTATGCATCTCACATTTAAAAGCGAAGGACATAAGACTATACATTTTACGAAAAACTTAGTGGAATCAGATTTCAAAACCGAAGCAGATATTCCGCAACAGATTAGAACTTTATTCTTCCCAATAAGTCGTGATGGTGTAGAGCGTGAAAATGCTTATGCTGGTGAGATGCAATATTTCAAACAAGGGGCTTACAACCAAAGCAACGGGAAGTCTCCGAGTACTAATATGGTGTGGAGTTCTGGGGCTGATACATATGAAGGTGATATAGCTAAGCAATATGCCAACGGCGATTATACTGAGGTTTGGTTTAGAGAAGCGACTGTAGGTCCAGGAACCTCACCGAATATGTAGAGAGATCAGCTATATGTCGAATCTATTTTGCTCTATGCCCGTTATAGTCATATGTATAGAATTATAGCTTTTGTTAGTGCCGTATTTTTTCCATTGTGTAGCAATGCACAAGACAGTCGTTTTGATCAAGACGTACAGTATAATATTGTAATCGAAAGTCCAGAGGATAGTGTCATAGAAGTAAGTTATGAGGTACTATTCGAAAATGCTGATTCTAATAGTGAAAGTTATGTGACAGTTTCGCAAGATTCTTTCCTCATGGTACTTATGCAAGATCTATCGATACAGCCTAAGGATACAAGTCAGTTATTATTATACATCCATGGTATGTGGGGCGGTCGACGAATCAATTTTAATAAAGCCTATAAGCTGATGCATCGTTCTTACATAGAGAATGAAAAATCAGATATCGCAAGAATCATTTCTCTTAAGTGGCCAGGTAATAAGCAAGAATACAAACAGAATAAGAAGCGGCTATATTCGATCAGTGATAAGATCGGTGAGGTTCTAATGGGATTTGTTACAGACCTTAATTTCGAATTAAGTAATAATAATCTACATGATATCCAATTGGATTTATTGGCACATTCTTTAGGAACAGAATTGCTAAAGGAAGTTATCGTAGATATAGATACGAGTAGGGTAGATAGTCCCTACTTCGATCAGATGATTGTGGCAGCACCCGATTGGGATGTAGATGTATTTGCAATAGATAGTGCACTTATGATATTACCCTTGTTGTCTAATAGGACACATGTGTATTATAGCCCTCGTGACATGACTCTGTCCATCAGTAAGAACTTAAATAAGCAGAGTCGATTTGGCTTAGATGGTCCATTAGGTGCTTACGTAATAGCTGATAACGTATTCTATATAGATGTATCAAATGTCAAAGATGATGACAATTTCCCTGATAGGCTAACAGGTCATAATTATTACCGAGCTTCACCGATTATTACTGAGGATATCTTAATGACCTTAATAGGTGCAGATCGAGATACTATGCTTTTACGGAATAGTATCGATTCTCTGAAGAATACCTACCGAATCATACCTGAACCCAAGACTCAAAATTAATTTTGATATCAAAAGAGCGTAGGCATTAATGAAGATACATGTATGAAACCTAACTAATCTTGCCTGAGAGGAAGATATAATTAGGTCTTAGAAGCGTGGTGCCATTAGATAATAGTGAATATGATGTCGTTCGATAATCACATGATACATGTTGTTGTGACATATAATAATTGTCTCTTAAGGCATTATGTTGGAAGTATATTCGGTATAATGAATAATTTGCATTATATTTAAAAAATACTAAATAAAATCACAAGCTTATGAAAAACTTTTTATTCACTTTCGTTATTTCGATTCTATCCATTTTTACACTTAATGCTCAGAATCCATGTCCTGGTGGAGGGACTGGTGGTGGAGGCACTTCTAGCGGAGGAGGCTCTTTTGGCATTAGCACACAGGGCTCGGGTGGCTCATCATCTAGCTTTACAGGCAATAATTCAGGAATCAACTATTTAGCACAATTCTCTAGCCAAATGTCTTTCAAGGCTATCAAGCAAAGCTATGCTCAAATAGACGGTACTCCTTTCTTAAATAAAGAACCTATTAAAGGTACCATAATTACTAACAGAGGAGATAAGTTACAAAATATCCCACTACAGATCGATATGTACACACATGATGTTGTAGTTACAAATGAGGAGGGTGAAGAAATAATCTTAGATGGCAAGTACTACAAAAAGATTATCATGCCATATGAAGGAGAAGACTTAGTGTTTATGAAGCCTGATCCTAAGAAGTCTGATCAATTTTATCAGGTATTACATGATGATGGAAATATTGTTTTCTTCAAAGAAGATCGTGTGGTTTTTACAGAAGGATCAAATAGAGGAGTTGTAGTAACTAATTCAAAATTTAGCAGAAAGAAAACGAATTACTTTATCAAGACAGGAGATGATGCGGTTGTAAGAGTGAAATTGAAAAAGAAAGATATCTTCTCAGTTCTCCCTGATTCTGAACTGATGGCTATGAAGGATTATGCTCAGAGAAAAGGTATTAGATTAAAAGACGAAACTGATTTTGTCGCTGCTTTTCATTCCATGCATGATTAGAATATCATGTAGAAAAAAAAGTGAAATCCATGATCAATCATATAGTTTGGTCATGGATTTTTTTTATCGAAATTATTTCTTTCGGCATTTGTAAATATTTATCAGGAAATTAGAACAGCAATTATATCTGCGCTTGTATATTATCTGATTAATACCAAACTTCCAGTCACTACTTCTTGCTCTCCATTGATATAATATAACTCAAACTTGTAAGTATAAGTACCTATCTCTACAGGTCGGTCTTGATATGTGCCATCCCATATAGTATCTGATGTGATATCTTCAGTTTTTTCATTGATAAAAATTAGATTGCCCCATCTGTCATAGACACTTAATTGACTTGCTTCTAAGGTTGTGCTGCCACCTAAGTAGAATACATCATTGAAGCCATCACCATCAGGCGAGAAAATGTTTGGGATGTATATGTCTTTATCTATGATAGACCTTACAAATATAGAATCTATGGATACACAGTATAATTCATTTTCACTCTCGAAGTATATCCAATTATCATTTTCTAATAAGTACTCTAACTCCAGTGCATTAGATAATATGTCCTCGGTTTCTGACCATTGATAACTGACCAGTTCTTCACCAATAATTTCTGGATTTAAGTACAAAGTATTGCCATAATATTCTTCGATCGGACCGTCTATATCTATACGTGTAAGATTGTTGCCCACTACCAGCTCTAATGTGATAATGCTGTCGCAGCCGTATTGGTTAATCAGGTAATCGGTATAGATGCCTGCTACAGTCAGTATCTTTTTGCCAAATGTATATCTATCACCCACACAGATTGTATCTACTATAGAGATGTAAGATACGGGGTCCATCTCTATCTCCACGATGACTGTACTATCGCAGGATGATCCATCCTGTAATTTGTAATTGTATGTGCCTTCTTCCATTAGGGTATCTTGCTGGAAGATGAGGAATTCATTTTCACAAATAACGGTATCTATGTATGTCGATGATAGTTCTACGAGATCTAAATTGAGTATGATGATACTGTCACATAATAAGGATGATGTAAGAGTATCTGTGTATCTTCCTGGAGCATTGATTGTCGCATTATTAAAGTTGTAATTTTCACCTTCGCAATACTCGTCTTCATATTCATAATATAGAGTCTCAGTGACTCCTAACTGCAATTGTATGATGCTATCGCAATCTTCTGTAGACTGTAATGTGTCCAAGTAAATTCCAGCTTGAGTAACGAGTTGCCCATTGAACAATTTGCTGCTGTACTCGCAGATCGTATCATAGATAGAAGTTATAGGAATTATTTCTGTAAATGATACTTGGTATTCATTCACTATGGAATCGCATCCCGTGATTAGAGCAGGTAGATAATCTATATACACACCATCAGTAGAGATCCACTGATCGAAGATATAGATGGAATCATGATAGCATAATAAGGTATCGATCTGGATAGTGTCCGGCAGAAATAATTCGTATGGTGTCCAATCGAGTAATTGGGTTAGTGTGTCCGTACAACCGAACTCATCTATTGCAGAGAGACTAATGGAATAGAAATCCCTCTCATCATATGTATGTATTACAGAATAGTCAGGACTAAAATTGCCATCCCCTAATTCCCAGCTATATTCGATATCTGCTGGAGTGGAATTATTAGTAATGACGACAGGCCCTGCTCCACACGAATCATATTCTATAGAGTAAGATAAGTCGATATTATCTGAGATATGGAACTCCATATGTGCTGTATCTGTACATGTCGATCCATCACTGATAACCATATGTCCAGTATACATGCCTGATTCTGGAAATGGTATAATTACATCTCTCTCATTCGTTGCTGCACTTGAGAATATAAGAATGTTATCGGCGTCATATATATTCCAAGTGTAGTTATCTATATAATTTACATCGGTACTTAGATTAGTGACTTCTATATCGAGAATTCCACATGATTCGTAACAACTTATAGATTCCTGAGAAATTGGGTCTATACTATAGCTATCTGCTTGTACTTGAGCTTGTAGATTATCTTGACATAATATGACTATGTACTGGAAGTCTCTTCTAATAGTACTGAGTAATACACCGTCTCTATATTCTTCTACACAGACGGCGACCACATAGGCGCCTTGAGATGTTGCGGTACCTTGGATATATCCAGTATTGTCATTGACACGTATGATCGGCATGCCTGCCATAGGCTCTACTGCTGTAAATCCAGTGATGTATGTAAGCTCTTCATACGGAGGCGTACATATGGCAGGGTTAGGTGTCAGGCAACCACAGCAATCAGCACTCGTATTGTCATTAATGCCAGATGACTTTGGCTTACAGAAAGTATATACTAAGGAATCTCCATCTATGTCTGAGGCGGAATTGTTAATATCTAAGTTGTCATTTACACAGACGAATTGTGATGGAATTGTGTTAAACTGTGGGCTATTGTTTCCCAGTCGCTGAGCGGCAGGTGTTATGATAACGTCATACACAGCACCTACGTCACCATTACTGATTATATTATTGAGTCCATAGTTCCTACAGCACGCTTGGTAGGCAATCATGTAGTTATGATCGCTAATCTCCAAAGTGACGTCAAAGGTATATCTGGCTCCTATTAGTTGGTTGTCAGTGAGAAAGCTTGTTTTGCAAGGATCTGTCTCAGGAGTTATAGTGTATGGAACAGAAATGATTACCTTCTCGACTACCTTATATGATGACCACGTGCCTGCATCATCTTGTATGAAAATACCAAAATCTATTTCTGGACTAAAGTCGATTCCATTTGGATCTCTATACAGATTAAGAGATACATTGTATGTCACTTCTGTCTCTGCTGTATTGTATGTAAGAAACTTGTAGGTAACATCACCTCCTACTATATGAGAAGAATATAGGTCGTTAGGTAGAAAATGAAATATTAGGACAATTATGTAAATAGTTCTTTGTGCAATGTCTTTTGTCCAACTTTTGGGCATGACCAATCAGTTTTTTAAAAAAAATGGCTTAATCCGGGGAGCTTAAGATCTTAAATTCTTTACCATTTACATTCTAATTTGTAAATGGTATTAAATGGAACATTTGCTTTACAAATTTATATATTACGAATTATCATAATATTAGGGTTTACCCTTATTAACGGATGCAATGCTTGCTAAGATTACACCGTTCAGTGGTCAAGAATAGCCTATTAGTTTACTGAATCCCTTTGTGTGTCAGCGACTGGTAAGTTAAGTATGTTTTCCGCAAAGACAAATATCGAATCCTGCACTTCTTTCCAATTAGGATTCATGTACTTAGAACTGATAACATGCCCCTTAGCAGAAGCATAAGGAATAAACTTTTGATTCTCAGGAGGCGTGCTAATTAATAGTAGGAATTCTTTGATTGCATTGATAGATATTATCTCATCTTGATTATCTGCATCTTTGTAGTAGTAACCGACAAATACGGGTACATTTATTTTAGAAAATATCTCATCAGTCATCGTCTGATCTAAGAGACTTCTCATTGCAATCAGGCCTTCTATTCTATTCTTCGTGGTCCAGTATTTCTGTGCCTCCGGCGTAGCTTCCCATGTTCGATGATTACCTCCGACAATTTTTTTAAGAATCTGCTTTCCCCATGGCTTAAGCATCAAATGAGAATTCTGATCATATAAGTCAAAATTAGGAGCTGTCATAATAATTGCTTCGATGTCTGGATCTGCAGCGGCTAAGTAAGTAGCTAATGTGCATCCAGTCGAGGTGCTAATTATCAATAGTTTTTCACCTACGTTCTTAGCAATGGCAACAGCTTCTTTAGCAGACTCTACTAAACTTTCAGGTGTAAGCTTTGCAAATGCATTATCATCATTAAGTCCATGATCTTTAAGTCTATGTAAGTATGTATTACAGCGGTATCTATCTGAAAAGTTTTGTAATATAGGATAACATTCTCCATGAGAGGCGGAGTAACCATGTAGATACAATAATGCATATTCTGTTTTCTGAGTACTATCTTGCCAGATAAATTGAGATTGGTTATCAGGCTTTATATTAGGAAATGAAGATTCTATATCAGCAATATAGGAAGCGACATTTTCGATATCAATTATGATTTCTTTAGGAGTATTATTGACTTCATTATACTTGGATTTTGGACCTAACATATATGTTAAGGCCATTATTAAAAATAATACAAATAATGTCCAGGCTATTTTTTTTATCAACTTATATGTATCTTAGAAAAAAATTAAATACCTATTATAGGAGGTGACTCAAATCATCGTGAAAAATATGATTAGTAAATATCATTACTTTAAATTTAACAAATGAAGATTTTTAATTTATTTATAGCTCTTTTTCTTTTTAGCACACTACAAGCCCAGTATACATTCACTCATACTAAAGATATCGATTGTTCTCAGGTAAAGAACCAATCTCGGACGGGTACTTGCTGGAGTTTTGCCACGGCATCATTTATAGAATCAGATCTGATGAGAGAAGGCAAGGGCAAGCATGATCTATCTGAAATGTTTGTTGTAAGAAATATATATAAAGATAAGGCGCTTAATTATTTGCTCAGACAAGGCAAAGCTAATTTTAGCCAAGGGAGCTTAGCACATGATCTTATGCGAATGATGAAACGAGACGGTGTCGTTCCAGAATCTGTATACTCTGGACTTGTGGATGGAGACACTAATCATAACCACAATGAGTTAGAAGCAGCACTTAAGGGTTTCATGGATGGGGTACTAAAGTCTAAGAATCCGAGCAAAAAGTGGAAGCCCGCTTTTGATGGAATATTGGACGCTTACTTAGGGTCTTGTCCTGACAAGTTTGAATATAATGGTAAGGAATATACGGCACAGTCATTAGCCTCAGATTTAGAGCTGGATGCATCTGAGTATATCTCATTGGCATCATTTACACATCATCCTTTTTATGAAAAATTCATATTAGAAATACCTGATAATTATTCTAATGGACATTTCTATAATATCCCTTTGGATAGGATGATGTCATCTATAGACGCTGCTATTGAGAAAGGATATACTGTAGCTTGGGATGGGGACGTCAGTGAAAAAGGATTTGATGCTAAGAAGGGTATTGCAGTATTGCCGAGTGATCAGTCTAGGAAGGATTTGTTTGACACTCCAGGTGAGGAAGTATCTGTTACTGCTGTGAATCGTCAAGAGAATTTTGAGAATTTCAAAACGACTGATGATCACCTAATGCATATTGTCGGTAAAGCCAAAGATCAAAAAGGAACAGAATATTATATTATTAAAAACAGCTGGGGGCCAATCAGTCCTTACAAAGGATATCTCTACATGTCTAAGTCTTATGTGGCTATGAAAACCATTTCTGTAATGTTACACCAAGATGTGCTGACAGGCAAAATGAAGGAGATGATTTCTGAAGATTAGGATATAAAGTTATCAGAAATTGTCTTCTAAAATTTTAGCATCAATGAAGTCTGTTTTACTTTCATATTATACTTATTAGTATTGTGTAAAAGGCAGATATTCAGAGTAATATGTTTTTATACTTCAAGTATGTATTTCTAATTGATCAGTCCTGACTATTTAATTTTTCCTGTTTGGGAGTTAGAAAAGTGGTTTATATAATTAGCTTCGCCTGTCGTTAACAAGAAAGAATCAATTTATGAAGTATTTACTAATAACCATCATCACAATCATGGTGACAATGGCAACTGGTCAGGATACATTACAGTATGAGATAGGTGATATAGTGATCAGTGAGAATCGCATACAGATACCATTTTCAGATAACTCCAGGACAATTTCTATTATTACTAAGCAAGAGATACAAGAACTCAATTCTTCCAGTATCAATGAATTGCTTCAAAACGTAGGCGGTGTCGATATTAGGCAGAGAGGTGTACATGGCGTACAGGGTGACCTTAGTATAAGGGGTGGAACATTTGAGCAAGCATTGGTTCTAATTAATGGAATAAAAATGATCGATCCACAGACAGGTCACTTCATGATGAATCTCCCCGTTAGTGTCAATGATATAGAGAGAATAGAAGTGCTTAAAGGTCCAGCTGCGAGAGTGTTCGGACAGAATGCATTTGCAGGAGCGATTAATATCATCACCAAGACTCCACGAGAACAAGAAGCAGAGCTGGAAGTAGAATACGGTGAGAATAAACTTGTCAACGTATTCGCTGGTATCTCACTACCGATGGGAAATTATAAGCAAAGAATCAGTGCCAGCCATAGCCAGTCAGATGGCTATCGATTCAATTCAGATTATAAGATATCTAATGTATTCTATCAGTCACAGATCGACATTAAGAATGCCAAATTGGAGATCTATGGTGGACATACTGATAGAAAATTTGGAGCTAATGGATTCTATGGAAGAGAAACATTTATAGATCAGTACGAGGAGGTCAGGACGACCTTCGCCAGTGCACAAATACATAGTAATATCAGAAAGTGGAAGGTCGTCACTAAAGCGAACTGGAGGCATAATAAGGATAACTGGCAATTCATGAGAGAAGATCCAGAATTCTTCCAAAATTTCCATACAACGAATGTCTACAATGGAGAGTCACACTTTACCCGTGATCATAAGTTAGGAATTTTCGGCATAGGAGCAGAAGTAAATCACATTAGACTCAGTAGTTCTAACCTTAAGGACAGCGAGGGTAGTGGAGACCATAATCGGACTCAGACAAGTGTGCACATAGAGAATAGGTTCTTATTAGCAGATGATGCCATAGACATAACACCAGGCATTTTATTATTAGATATATCAGATATTGGATTTGAAGTATTCCCAGGATTAGATATTGGTTATCGAGTGAATAATGTCTTTAAAGTCTACTCTAATATAGGATGGACGATGAGGATTCCGAGTTTCACAGAATTATATTACAGAGACTCAGGAAATGTAGGTAATCCTAAGCTGACCGAAGAGAGAGCATTCACATATGAGATTGGAGCTAAGTATAATCCTAAAGGCTTATTGTTACAAGCAAGTTTATTTAACCGTTCTGCTTCTGATCAGATAGACTGGACTCTGATACCTATAGACTCCACCGAGAAGTGGATGCCGTCTAATTTTAATAATGCAACTTACAGAGGTTTAGATGTAAGTGCAAAGAAATATTTCAGTAACAAAAATGGAATCAAATCTATCCATGCAGCTTATACTTACATAGATGCGACTTTTGATAATACAAGCTTATTGCCCTCTCGTAATCAATTAGAAAATCTGAAACACCAGATCATCGTAGGGACGAATTTAAATTATGGTGGACTTAATCTTAATCTCAATTTGAGATATAATGATCGAGTGACATTAGAGAATTATACATTGGTAGATAGTCACTTGAGTTATCGATTTGGGCAGTACACTTTTTCTGTAAGAGCTAATAACTTATTAGGGACAACATATCGAGAGACGAACTTAGTGGAGATGCCAGGTAGATGGGTAATGGGAGGTGTAAGGTACTATTTGTAGCTTATCTAATGCATTTTTGCTTTACAATAGAGCTAAGCCATGAAAAACGGAAAGCGATCTAAATCTTCTTTATAATCTAAGTCATGCATCTTTCTAAGATTGTGTACAGTCAAGCCTTTACTTTCGATAATCTGAATGGTCTTACGATAGACAGCAGGCGTACTCCAAGGAACATCCTCGAATAGCTCTCTATGCCATGATTTCATGCCCAATAGATAATAGCCTCCATCATAGGTAGGGCCTATGACTGTATCATGGTCTTCAAGTTGCAAAAATGCCTCATTGATCACTTCCTTATTGATCTCAGGACAATCACTTCCGACGATGACAGCTTTAGATTGCATGGTCAGCACAGTCTTAAATGCCGTGGACATTCGATTGCCAAGATGCCCATCGGATTGGACTGACTTGATATAATTGTCATTAGACCATTCATCTGATTTGTTGACAGCAGCATCGTAAAATAAGTACCTCATGCAATCTACAGAAGTGCTAACCTTACGAGTATGTGCTAATAGATTCTTATAGACTTGCAAGGCAGACTCTTTCCCGATTGTAGCAGCTAAGCGAGTCTTACATTTCCCTAAGACAGGGTTCTTAACAAATATGATTAATCCAGCGATAATTTAATTCTTAATTCTTAATTCCTAATTCTTAATTCTTAATTCTTAACTAATAACTCTTAACTAATAACTAAAGTACTATTCCTCATCCCCGTCCTTTTTATCTTTTTTCTCTTCTTTGATGTTAACTTCCGACCCATCCTTTAGCTTAGAAGATATCGCTGCATAAGGTCCACTGACGATCTCGTCATCAGCTTCGATACCTGATAATACCTGTATATACTCATCATCTTGGATACCAGTTTTGATTTCTATCATAGAGACCGTATCCGCTCTATGGACGAATACAACCTCTTTATATTCTTTGTCCGATGACTTAGTAACTTCCTTCTTTTCATCATCCTCATCTTCTATTTCTCTTGCTGTGACTGCTTGTATAGGAATGGAGACGACTTCTTCTGCCTGATCAGTGTAGATGTCCACTGCAGCTGACATACCAGGGCGGAATGGATATTGAGCATCGCTCGATACTAACTGAGAATAGGACTCTGATTGCATCCTGATTTTTACGACAAAGTTAGTCACTTGATCAGTGTTAAGAGCCATGGCATTACCTGCGTTACTGGCAGAATTAGCGATCTCAGATACGACACCTTTGAATGTTTTGTCGAGGTATGCATCTACTTCTATATCGACTACATCGTCCATACTGACCCTGATTATATCATTCTCTGATACATCGACTTGTACTTCCATAGAGTTAAGATTAGCGATACGCATCATTTCAGTACCAGTCATCTGTATGGTTCCGACGACACGTTCTCCTTTCTCCACGCTTAGGCTGGATACGATACCGCTGACAGGAGCTTTGATAGTCGTTCTACTTAGATTTGTTTTCAGTTCTTTGAGATTAGCCTCAGAACTTTGTACGTTGAATTCAGAACTCTTTATACTCTGATCCGATGATCTGATATTCGCCTCTGCTGATCTGATATTCGCTTCCAGATTTTCAACAGTAGATAATGCTGCTTCATAGTCAGCATCAGATATGATACCTTCAGCTTTTAGCTCTTTATTTCTACTAAGAATTTTCTTAGCATTATTTAGCTGCGCTTGGATTTGTTCTTTCTGAGCGATACTGGCTTCTCTCTGAGCCTTAGACATGGCCAGTTGAGATTTGGAGCCACTTAGAGCAGCTTGTCCTCGCTGTACGACTGACACATAAGATTCAGGATCTATCTTTGCCAGTAGCTGACCGGCTTTAACCGAGTCGCCTTCCATGACGTATAATTCTACGATCTCACCAGAGACATCAGAACTAATCTTTACCTCCTTTTCAGGAAATATTCTGCCTGAAGCTGAGACTGTTTCCTTGATGGTTCTCTTCTCTGCTTTTTCAGTTTTTACTGTTATGCCTTTAGGTTTACTTTGACCTTTGGCGAAAACTATAGCGACGATCGCAGCGATTATTATCAGTAGTATGATTATAATCCATGTTTTACTTTTCTTACTGGCCATTGTTACATTTTAAGTGGTTTCCCTAAGTGGAATTCTAATACTTTGATATCTAAGAGATATTGATATTTATCGATCAATCGAGTAATTTCTGCTTGTTCTAATTGTGTCTTCTGATTGTCCCATTCAAATGAATTAGCATCTCCTATATCTAATCTTTTAGTCGTATTATCAAAAGCCAATTGCTGCGCCTCTACACTTTTCTCAGATGCTTCAGATTTCCGCTTTGAAGCTCTTGCATTGGAGATTGCTTGCTGGACATTAAGCTTAAGCGTTTCTTGGAGTTGCTCTTTATTCAGCTTTTCATTTTCAAGATTTAGCTTGGCACGTGATACACCACCTTTTGGATTTCCATTGTTGTATATCGGCACATTTAAGAATGCACCTATTCCATAAGATAAGTTGTTATCTAATGAATTTAGAAAGTCTGTCTGAATAAATCGATTATTGGAGTAAGTCGTATTCACATTTCCTCCGGCACCAATACTCGGATAGAGAGCACTTTTTGCTAAGTTAATGCCTGTCTCTGCACTGTTGAGTCTATACTCGCTCGCTCTTAGGTCTGGTCTATTAAGTCGTGCCGTCTCGTATGCCTCATTGAAGTCTACCATATCTGGATCAGTTGTCACCACGACATCATTTGTGGTAGTCAACTCCATAGCATAATCAGGAGGTAATCTGAGAAGCTGCTTGAGCTGCAGCATTCCTACCAAATAATTATTTTCTGTAGCTATCATATTTTGCTCGCCTTGCGCTATTTGAGCTTCTAAGTTGAGTCTTTCTGCAGCTGGTCTTGCACCTGCTCTGATGAGCTTATTGATCTGATCGAGTTGCTGCTTAGTTAGATCGAGTTGTCTCTGTGCAATCTTAATATTTTCACTTGCAAAGAGTGCTTGTAAATAGGTATTCGCAACCTGAAGAGATAGATCTACTTTAGTTTGTTCCATATCTGTTTCTACAGCTTTAAGATCGTACTCGGATTGCTTAATCGAATTTTTGATACGCATTCCATTGTACAGAGTGACTCGAGAATTAAGGCCATAGTTATTAGAAAGGAATCTCTCAGTAATCGGCAAGTTAGTCACTGGATCTACAGTCCGACCAAAATTGAGATTAAGGCCAGCATTTCCATTAAGATCAGGATATCTTGCTTGTTTAGCAATATCTACATCGATTTCTGCATTTGCGATTCCTAATTGAGATCGTGTAATACTGATATTGCGACTTAGTGCATGATTAATACACTTTTCTAAGTCCCAAACCTCCTGAGCATCAACTGATTGTGAGAATATGATTAAGAATATATAGAGATATTTCATAAGCTTAACTGTAATAGACTATAAGTCTAAGAATAGAATTCGGTATAAACATATAAATTCTATAAAGCTTATCATTTTTTGGATGAAAGAAATAGTAGAAATGAATTACATTTGCGTTCTACACTTGATAAATCAGTTATCAAGTCATTGTCATAGACTTAGCCGAAGTGGTGGAATTGGTAGACACGCTGGACTCAAACTCCAGTGCCGTTAAAAGCGTGTGGGTTCGAGCCCCACCTTCGGTACAAATGAAATGCTGAATCGCCTGTAAATAAAATTTTCGGCGATATCTCCCTGAATTGAGTGACGGAATAGTGATGGTTTTTAATATTTACGCTTTTTTAACTCTGCAAATTGCTCCAAATGAATATGGAAAGTCACATAGATAAATAAAAGGATCTCAGTGATTTTGGGGAAGAAAGAAAAATGAGGTTTAGCGAATGGAATGAAAAGCTTAGCCCTCCAATTGACAGCTACTTAAAAAAAGTCGTAGCTTTAGATGATGACCTCCATTTTGGGGTGATGTACACTCCATAGTAAACAATCAAACGCTGATTATATAATTTAATAAGAACCTTCGGGATGATCATATGACCCAGAATGTATAGATTATCAATCCGATAAGGAAAGGGGGTCTCATTTTTATTGATGATGGTTATTTAGGAATAAGTATGTCTTATTCAGGAGATATAAATGCCTGGTTTAGTAAACCTACAATTGAGGGCTTTATGTTTAATTATGAGGATGCAGTATACTGTAGATGTAATTGATCAATCTGATTTTAATTATGAATGGTTGAAAAAACTGTGGATAGGTTCTCATATGCAAATAGAGATTTTTTTTTTGATTAACGATTATTATCAATGATTTATGAGTTTAGCTGAAAAAGTATTTGGTAAGGATTCTTCAAAATTAAATGTAAGTTACTTTAAAAAATACTTCGTTAATCCGAAAGATGAATCAAATTTAATTGAGTATAAATCCTATTATGATAAGCGTCAGAATAATCATAAGATCAAATCTAAGGAGATTGTAAAGAATATCTGTGCTTTTTTAAATTCAGAAGGTGGATTACTTATTTGGGGTGCTCCTGTTGAATCCAAAACCGAAGACGGTAGAAAATTTTATAAAGGAGAATTGTCACTAATTTCTGAATTTATTGATAAGGATTCCTTTTACAGTAGGATTTTAAATTCGATTGTTCCTTTACCTACAGGTATAACATTAGAGATATTACATGATGAGAAATCTGACAAGCAATTAGTTCTTTTCGAAATAAAAGAGAGCATGACTAAGCCACATAGATTTGATTCAAAATATTATTTAAGACTTGATGGGCAGACTCTTATTGCACCACATCATTATTTGAAAGCTCTATTTAATCAAATTCAAATCCCTAAAATCGAATGCTATGTAAAATTCGATTCTTATAAGTATGAAGAATTTAAAAGTATCACAGGTTATCAAAAAGGTGGTAATTTTTATTGCTTACGAATTGAATTATGGATATTCAATTTTTCAAAATATAATAATGAAGAAAATTTAAAATACAGATTAATAAGTAGAAATGGTATAATGTATAATCCACGTATTTCATACCAAGGACAAAGAGCAGTTTACAATGGAAATCATGAAGTTAGAGATTTGGATAATATTGGTGTTTTGCATTATGGATCTCCATACAAAGAAACTTTGACGATATACTATCCGAACAAATTATTAGAGAACTCGACAATAGTAGATGAAATTTGGTTCATAGTTGGAGGTAAAAAATCTCCGTTAATTCAATCCAAATATGAAATCAAACTGACTAAGAAAAGTTATACAAATGCAAACCTTTGTATTCAGAATAGTAAAGAGAATGTTACTCTAATTGATGAAATAGAAGGGAAGAATAGTAACAAGATTAAGATGCTTAAAGATGTTCTAAACAGATAAAATAATAATTATATGATTGATAGTATTATTGCAGATTTCCTTAGAAAAAAACATCCAGAATATTTTACAATTGACGAAATAGGTGGATGCCCTGAATTAGCTTATCATTTCAATCTTAGTATGGAAGAATTGACAAGTAAAATCCTGAAAGATAAATCTGAAGAAAGTTCTAAGATTATTGATTCAATAAACAGGTTAGTTATAAGAAAAAAGATAAGGACAAAATATAGAGTGGTGTCAAGTCTTGAACCAGCACAAATAAACGAATATCAATATTCCTATTAAGTTTAAGTTTTATAGAGTTTACTAATAGGATAAGTAGGATGAACATTGATGATTATGGTGTATATACAATTTTGCTACTTTCTAACTTGAAGCACTTGTCTCCTCTTAATCTATCGTTCTGCTTAATTGAATATGAGTCAACTATGACTGAAACAAGATCAAGTATGTATGTTTGATCTATCTCTACTGTTGTGCCTTCGACATATTCTCTTATTCCATGAACGTAATTTGTGGAATATAATTTATAGTTCAACTCTGCGAAATCACTAACTACTATTAAGTCTGGTAAACAGTGTTTGGATGTTCCAGAACTAACTAAAGCTGGACATTCGTCCATTCTTTTTCTACCTTTCCAAAATTGTTTATTATGATTATTTTTTGAACCATGGTGAGGAACTTGTGCTAACTGGAGTTCTTTTGACTCAAGTTCTTTATAGGTTGAGTTGATAAATTGTAAACTGTGTTTTGGGCAGTCTGAAGTAAGTAATGCATATTGTTCATTTCCAATAATTGCGAATATTGTTGAAATGTAATTAAGGTTAGGTTTCTTCTTTACCTTTTTATTAAGAAAATTAGATAACCTTTTTTCTAATTTATTATATTCTAATTGTCTTGGATACAGGCATTTCAGTAAATAGCTACCAATTTTAAACTGAGTCATATTATCATAGGCAGGATAGACTGAGCCTATTATTTTTGTGTTTTCATAAAGGTGATTCACTAAATTAATTAGCTCTACGATTTGTAATTGTTGGTTTCTTGACAGTGTAATTTCCAAGTATGGAAATTGAACAGGATGAAGAGTGCTGGTAAAATTTTTGATTAGAATATTCTGACTATTACAATATTCTAATAATACAAATATTCCTGAATAATGATCTGTATGACCATGAGAAACAACTATAAATTCAATAATGAAACTTTGGTCAATTGATTTGAGTTCATCGAGAATAGGATTGTTCCCTGCATAATTATTACAGTCAATAATTCCAATCTTTAAACCATCATTGTCGGTCCATTTAAGTAAAATTGAATCACCTTGTCCAACATCTTTAAAGGTGAGTTCCATCACTTAAACTTGAATAAGTCAGATTTTAAATTAGTAAGTAATTTTTCATTAGGAAATATCTCCTTAGAGACAAAGTGAGATCCATCTTCAATCTTTATGCTAATCTCTTTTCTTTTGAGATAAGTAAATATTCTAATTAGTTGGTGATAGTTGAGAAGATCACTATCTAAAAAAATTTCAACTGGAAAATTTCTTGCCTCAAATAAACCTTCTTCTTTGTTAACTAATACTTCAACCTTGACTGTGAAATCATTCCAATCTAAAATTCTTGCATTATGTGTTTTGACTAACTTCCCAATAGAATTATAGTCATGGCTTGATGGTATTGGTTTTATCCTTTTAGTTGAATTAATATCATCTTCATATATGTCATTTATAGAATCTGTTTGATGATTTACCAATTCAGTTCGGGAAGTTGTATCAAAGGTTTTCTGTTGTTCAATCATAGCTTTCAAAGACCGAAGTTAGTAAATTCTCACACTTTTTAACAACTTCTTTAAATCCTTTCTTTGATACTTTTTTCTTCTCTCCACTAATACTGCATTTACATAAAATTCCTCTTTTGTCTATGAAATCAGCTGCACGACTTTTATTCATTGTGAATAATCTTTGATGGGTAATATCAGTTTCAGCATTAAATGGACCATATTCTAAAGAAATTGTTTGATTACCTTCTATACTGGATTCAATTATCTTAAAATCAATAGGATTATTTAGGTATGGATTTAGATTCGATTTAGCTGCAAATAATTCTGCAATCTCATCTTCAGTTTCAATTTCCTTAAATGCAATTATTTCAAGAGTTTCAGCTGAGATCTTTAAAAATGAAACTACTTTCTTAAGTTGTTCCCAAATGTCAAAACACATTTCTATATTACTACCTGATTGCATTAACTCATTATATGAGCCATCAAAGTGAAAACTTATTCTATCATACCTAAAGATTAAAATATGATTAGAATCTGGGAAATTCATTTGTATATTCTCGGTATGCTGTCCTTCATTGTGGATCTGAAATCCAGCATTAGGATATATGAAATATGGGTTTATTATATCTTTGTAAACAAGATTAAAGTTGAGTAATTTAGGATATCTAATTTCATAAACTGTCTTAATTGATTCCATACCTATAACTGTTGTTAACTCGTGTATAACGCAATAATTAAGCCACTTTTAGTATGTTAGTATTATCGCTTACATACCAACATTAAAGTAAAGTAAACTAATCTAAGACAATTTATACTTTATCTCTCCCTTAATTGTCTCTCTATTTATATAACTAATTGATTATCAATACTAATTAAGTACCCACCTTCGATACCAAATTTAAGCGTTGAACTCCTTACAAAATTATGATTTTGATTATCTTACAGGATCAATTTCTATGATGGATAAAGTAAAGGGAATCAAAGCTTACGTAACTCGCAGTTGGGAACATGAAGAAATACAACCTATGTTCAAGATATTTCCTCCTATAGTTTATGATTTAATATTCGGAATATTTTGGTTTTTTGTGATTGTGTCTTTAATATAATTTGACATAGTACTATTCATCTAAGATTATTAATTTGTTTCATTTTTCTTTAGATTTTCAAGAGAGTAGATTCAATATATATATAGCCTAACATTGGATTATGTCTCATTAACACGCTATCCATCCATCTAACAGCCTCACCAAAATAATTCCAGTTACATTTACACCTTTATAGAATAAGGCATGGAACAAATAATAGGCTATATAGCAGCATTGATCATCGGTCTCGTGATGGGATTATTGGGCGGCGGCGGTTCCATACTTGCGGTTCCAGTCTTAGCATATCTCTTCCATTATGACGAAAAAACAGCTACAGGATATTCTCTTTTCATAGTAGGCTTATCTGCTTTACTAGGAGGTATACGCAATAGTCAGAATAATACTGTCGTGTGGCCGATAGCCTTGGTATTTGGGGTGCCGTCTATATTAGGTGTTTGGATAGTCAGAAACTATGTCGTGCCAGCATTACCAGATGTTATTTTTATGGTAGATACATTTGAGTTCACAAGACGTATGGCTATGTTTGGATTGTTTGCTGTGATGATGCTACTGTCTGCCTATTCCATGTTATTTACCGAACCTAAGCCAGCCACTACAGAGAAAGCAAAGCTTAACTTGACTTTTATTTTTTTTGAGGGACTTTTAGTAGGTGCACTGACAGGGTTTGTGGGTGCAGGAGGCGGATTCATAATAGTACCAGCGTTAATCATATTAGCCCACTTAGATGTAAAAAAAGCAATCGGAACCTCATTAATAATTATTGCTATGAAATCATTGATTGGTTTTTTCTTGGGAGATGCAATGAGTCAAATAATTGACTGGTCCTTTCTTATGCGATTTACAGGATTGTCATTGTTAGGAATTTTTCTTGGCGTTTATCTATCTAATTTTATTGATGGGAATAAGCTTAAGAAAGCCTTTGGCTACTTTGTTGTTGTGATGAGCATATTCATCATCGTGATGGAGTTTTTTATCAAAGTATAGTGTCAAAATTCTGTCTCTTACTTTAATACGGTAATTGACTGCGTTTTAGAAAATGATTCTCCTGACTTGAGTGTATAATTTACAAGCATAGTATAGACGCCATCTGCGACCATCTGGCCATTGTAACTACCGTCCCATATAACATCTATCTCATCTGGAATCATATTAGACAGTGCTAAGACTTGATTGCCATATCTGTCATATGCAGATATAGATTCGACACTATTGACAAATGGAGCAATATAGATAGGCAACGATTGATTAATAGCGTCCGATGCTGATGGCGAGAATATATTAGCTAACCATATATCTGGTAGATCATTGACATATATTTCTATATCTACCTTATCTTTACATCCATTCTCATCTTCTCCAATTACAGTAACTCGTTGACTCACATATGCGTCGAATGTAATGGATGGACATGTGTTACAGTCTATGACGTCTATTCCCGTCCAGTTATATTGTATCTCTTCTCCTGACTGATTGATAGAGGTCTCTATAGTTATAGATTCACCTTCGTCTATAGTCATCGCTGATATTGCTTCTAATTCGATGATATGTCCAGCCTGTAGCTCCACCAATGTGTCAAAAGTACATCCTGTATTGTCTTTTATTTTTACTATATACTCACCAGCTGAAAGACCTTCAAATAAGGCATCTGATTGGAATACTTGCTCTTGATCCAGAGCATAACTTAATGGTCCCACAGCACCTTCTATACTGTATATGATCAGCTGACCATCGTCGTCATTAGAACATCGAGGATCTACTTCTTCTAAATCTACATTCCTTAGCATACTCTCACCACGCAGAATAGATATGGAATCCATAGATTCACATTTGTTATTGTTATCTATAACGGATAGATGATACATGCCTTCTTTATCGATTGTAATTTCACTTTCCTCGGGACTTCCACTTATAAGTCCTTCTATTGTCGACCAAGAATAATTGTAATTCCCTGATTTTTCGGTTTTTATATGTAAGTTGTTAATATCACATCCTATGATACTGTCCGATACTATATCGATGATAGGTGCTATAGTATCTTGTACAATCGATATAGTGTCCATAGAAATACAAGAATTAAGTCCGGTAGTCCGCAGTATAATGACTTCCTTACCATCAGAGTATATTTGCGATACGTTATCTATGATTCCTTCAGATGTCATCCAGTTATAAGCATAACCTACGGTATCTGATGTGATCTCTATGAGAGCCTCTGTAGTAACGCAATCGACGCTGTCTGCATGTACTTGTACCTCGGGTATATCTTTGTCTTCTGATACAATGATAGTATCTAATCGAGAGCAACCATTCTCTGTATCTTCTGATTGCAATATATATATTCCTGATGTTGTAGTCTCGTATGATAAGGCTGATTGACCTGTAGGAATCATGTTTTCATCTTGCCATTCGAAGGTGTAGTTATTTCCGCCATTAGCATCGGTAAGGTTGATATCTATTCGAGCTATGGAGTCTTTACAGTTTATAATTGTGAGAGAGTTGTCTGTAATAAGAGGAGGATTGATATCACCAGATACTTCATAGAATCTTTGGTCTTTGCACCCGTTAGATCCGATGGCTACAGCTCTGTAAGTACCGATATTATTGGCGTTGATATTTCTTTGCTGACCTACGAGATTGCCATTGTAGAACCACTGGTATTGAGCGGCATCTCTATCTGTTTCTGCAATTAGCGACTGCTCTGGATTCTTGCAGTCTATGATTACATTGGATCCACCATTAATAATACTTATGGGTTCGATATCTTTAGTGACCGTCGTTATTCTTTCGAATGGACATCCATTTTGTGTCTTTCCATTTATAGTATATATACCTTCTATCTCTACCTCAGGTTTTTCGATATTCTTATTGAAATTAGAAATTCCCGGTCCAGACCATTCAAATGACTGAAAATTATTTACATTATAATCGTAATCAAGTAGGGTCGATAGATTAGCGCAATTGATCTCCTCAGTTATGATGTCAAATTTTGCAGTTGTCGTATCTATTTTCACATTTGTGTAATATATGGCTTCGCATCCTGATTGGTCCATGACTTTTATTTCATAGAAGCCCTTTTGGCTGATGAGAGGTTCTGCTTCCTGTGAATCAAATATTCCATAGACACTTCTCCACTGATATTGATAATCTGGATTGGTATTAAATATCGCCTTGATTTCTGGAAAATCGCAATTGATGACTTCTCCTGTAAATTCTACATCTGGAGCAAAGTGTAAATAATCAGCTCTGATATTTTTTTCTACTTGGCAGCTATCACTAAATGTCACTTTAGCTTTGTAAAAACCAACAATCGAAATATCTGGATTTTGCTCCGCTGAATTGAATCCCAATGGCCCTGTCCAGTTAACAGCTATAATGTCATCTGCTGAGGTGATATACAATTTGCCAACCTCATCACATGTCAAAGAATCCATCCTAATAGTAAAGTCATGCGCTGGAATATCTGCGATCACTTCTATACTATTTGATTGAGTACATCCTATGGCATTAGTAACTTGTAGTGTATGGACTCCTGCAAATCTTGCCTCTAACATCGGTGAGTTACCCAGCTCCATACCCGACACACTTGTCCATGAGTAGGTGTATAAGCTAGTGTCGATGAGGCTCGTCGTCAGTATGGATTTCTTCTCTGTACAAGTTATGATGTTACTTGAATTAATTGTAAAGTCCTCTATAGGAAGATCCAAGACTTCTATCGTGGCAACCTGAGAACCTGAGTTATCAGACGGGAATATAGTTAGCGTATATATACCAGCGCCTGTGACTATTACATTTATCTGACTATCATCCTTAATCGCAGGACCACTCCACTTATATGATTCTACATCTACATCTGTGGTAACAATAATCTGTACCTCCTCTGTCATACATAACTGACTACTCAAGCTAAGATCTATAGATGCCATACATCCTATAGATAACAGCGTCAGAAGACATGTTACTATAACAGATGGTATCAGATGAAAAGTACTCAGTTTCATACGTTAGAATTTAGGAACATCAATGATTACCTGTGTGCAATAATTAATCACAAAGCTTAAGCGTATTGATAACTAACCCCCAGAGGTATCTTTTGTATCAATATAAAGTTTCGATAAAAATTAAAGGGTGTAGGAAGGTTATTCGATTTGGTATATCACCAAACATATTTTAGACATAAAAGATCATTAAAGTCACAATATCTTAGACACTAATAATTAAAAAAGACTAATAGGTAAAGTAGTTTACTTTTTTAGTTGGTGATTTTGGATTATGTATTAGGCTAAGTTATAGCAGATAATTAGTAGCATATACCATTCCATATTTACATGACAATCGTGATTCTTCCAATTTTATTAAGTAGATAGTGCAAATACCTACAAAAAAGATGATAATGGCAAATATGCCTTCATAGGGGAAAACTAAAGATTATCTCAGTTAATTATATCGACAGCCAGGTGTATAGGGTTTCTCACGTGTTATATCCCTTTTACAAAAATTATTTGCGTCAGATTCCAAAGATCAAAGGTGTCCTTTTTGAAAATGTAAAGAAGTTATATGGTATGTATAAATAGATTCAAGCCTAATGGAATACTAAATAATCCAATAATTATAATCCATTATTGAGTATGCACTATTTTGTTTTGTATGAGAATATTCTATATAAAATTGGTAAGTCCATATGGTACAATAACTGTTGCTATATAAGGTGAGGTTACTATTAATTTCATATGCTGAGAGAGCGTTATAGATTTCTTTCGTGTCAATATCATTGCGGTGATATGAGTTAAATTAAGTCTAAATAAGCAATGAAGATTCTTGTATGCTAATGATTTCTATTTTTTGCATCATATTTGCAGCACATTAAAAGAAAATCAATAATACCCCGTGAAAGTCTGCGACCATATAGAGAAAGCTAAAGGCAACACCTTAATCACTTTTGAAGTGCTACCGCCTCTTAAGGGAGGAAGAATGCAAGATATATTTGATATGTTAGATCCCCTTATGGAGTATAAGCCTCCATTTATTGATGTGACTTATCATAGACAAGAGGTAGTCTTTAATATGCGAGAGAGTGGATATTATGAGAAAGTTTCAATCAGAAAAAGACCAGGAACAGTTGGTATCTGTGCTTCTATTATGCATAAATATGGTGTAGACGCTATTCCTCATTTGATATGTGGAGGATTTACTATCGAAGAGACTGAAGACGCATTAATTGATTTGGCTTTTTTAGGTATTGATAATGTTTTGGCTTTGAGAGGTGATGCGATGAAGTTTGAGGGAAGATTTAATCCTCAGAAGGGAGGACATAGATATGCTTCGGAGTTAGTCGGTCAGATGACTCATATGAATGAGGGAAAATATTTAGATTCTAACTTAGCAAACGCAGCACCGACAGAGTTTTGTATTGGAGTAGCAGGCTATCCTGAGAAGCATTTCGAAGCACCTAATTTTGATACTGATTTGATGTATCTGAAAAAGAAAGTCGAAGCGGGTGCACACTATATAGTAACCCAAATGTTTTTTGATAATTCTAAGTATTTTGACTTCGTTGATAAATGCAGAGCCGTCGGTATAAATGTTCCAATTATTCCGGGATTAAAACCAGTAACAAAAAAATCTCAGCTTATAAGTATACCAAGAATGTTCTTTTTAGATTTTCCAGAAGATTTCGTTAAGGAAATGAAGAATGCTCCTGACAAAGCCGCTGTAAAACAAATCGGAATAGATTGGTGCATTGCGCAGTCTAAAGAACTAAAAGCTAAAGGAGTTCCTATTCTACATTACTATACTATGGGAGATACCGATACCATGCTTAAGATACTGAAGGAAGTGGCTTAAAATGGCATTTATCTTAGGTGTGAATATATATTATTCAGGTCTATGTTTTATAGGACTTCTGAGGGTTACTTCTGTAAATCCTTAAGGTATCATAATTTACTATTTTTTTTGGGGTATAAAGATTTTTTAGAATTATGATCTTTTTATCTTACAAGCTCGTTATATTTCTAAAGCAAACTTTATAAATACTGAATATGACAACACCAAAAATTAGAAAACCTGCTTATTGGCCAGTAGCTATCGTGGTAATTTCTGTTATCATGATGTTAGCTTCTTCGAGTATAGAAAGTTTCTCTCTTCAGACTAAGGTTGGATTTGTGGGCAAGATTGGGCTTATCGTAGGCTTGATTAGTCTATGGCTCTTCACTGTATTGCCAAAGCGAGGTTAATATAACTTGGAGGCATCTGATAAGTCAGATCTTATTGTGGTGTGTACAATTCCTAAATCTTATTAGGGATGAAATTTACATATGAAATCTCAGCCTTAACATTAGTAGCTAATAATCACATTCTCACTCAGGTAAAATTTATTCTTGCTTAGCTTATTTTCTTACATTTTCACTACCCGCTCGACTTTTATCACTTTGTCCTCTGTTATATAATGTATGATATACATTCCAGATGGATAATGGTACATGTTAATTGTAGAGCCGGCATACTCTGAAATCAATCTACCTGCAAGATCAAAAACCTTAACGGTTACTGGCTTATCAAATGTCAGATTACTTTCAGTAAGATTCAGTAGAGAACTAAAATTGTATTCTATCTCAGCAGTAGACGACAGAAAATCAACCATATCAAAGACATATGTGTCCGCAGCTCTGTTAAAAAGAATATACCTACCTGAAGGGGAAACTTCACTATACCTAACCTTCCCGAATTTATTACCAGGGTCTTCTTCTATCGGAAAGGAAAACCTGTGGGAATCGGTTATTTCATTATCTTCTAAGATCAAATAATCTATATATGATAAAGTATCCGTATCCCGAAGGAATCCGTTATTTATGTCTATAGATGCTATACTTAAGTTGTCAGACGCTGAAAAACTCATAATGCGTAACTCAGGGATATCCTGAGTGAAAATTACAGTCCTTTCGATTTCATCATTCTCAAGCACTGAGATATATTCTAACTTCATTTTATGTACGGCCTCAAATCCGGACGATGACTTTGCAAATAGAAAATTATCTCCTGTAATATCACTTTCTAACTCATTAAAATAAAGTTGTTCCCAAGTTCTATCTATAAACTCTTCTTCTTCAATCCAAATACTATCTGCTAATGAATATTTTATAAAAATATTATCACGTTCAGATGATTCATTATGAGGTGATATGATTATCTCATCTTTTTCTGTCAAATATTTCAAATGATAGTAATCAGCACAATAAATTTCTTTTTTTAATACTTGACTTAAAACATATTCGTCATTCTTATAATTATATACTTTAGTGATTATCTCACTTGCAATTGCTCCCACACCAGTGGGTACATTGGTGTCGCTTGTTACTAACGTATTCCCATCCCCAGAAAGTACTGCATGAAATTTAGCTCCGAGGCTTACTATATAATGAGTAATGTCAGTTATCGTATGGACTACAGTCCACGAGCCATTTATTTTCTTAAAAACAAGGAGTAAATCTTTGTCCGCATTTACAAATGGATTCTCAGGATCATACATCATGAGACTTAATGTAGACTCATCCTTGCTAAGTGCTAATCTACTGATATTTCTGTCTGGGTAGTACTGCCGTGTTGTTAGAGAATCATATAAAGTCCAATCTTCACCGTCATAAGAATAGAAAGCCACTGTGTTCTTTGGAAGATCAGGACATTCGTTACAGTGTAGAATAATTCTGTTTTCAGAAATGAAATTGCCATCAGTAGCATCAGAAAATTCACCAATCAATGTCTGCCCTAATGCTAAGTTTACACCAAAAAAAAGGACCATCAAAATAATTCTATTCATATTACTAACATTTAAGATCAACGACATCGCAAAACTCAACAAAGGTGGGCTCCTCTTCTTCGCATTCTATTTCTAATTCTATACATAATGGAACGTCCTCATTAAAATCAGTATAAACTTCGGAATCTATAATTTCTCCATCACCTATGTTAAAGGAAGATTCATAGTAATATAATGAATAATATGAATCAGTGAAAAATTGATTGGGATTTAATAGTATAAACTCATTCTTATCACTTTCTCTCTCAACATCAGCTAAACCATTACTTTTATTGGTTTTTGAATCTTGGCTTGATTGCTGATATCTTAAATATATACTTTATCTATCTCTCATACATTACCTCTCCACCCACAATAGTAAAGAGAATCTTAGTATCAGGAATATCAAGATCATCACAAGTCAGTAAGTTAGTATCCAAAATAACGATATCGCCATACTTGCCTATCTCAAGTGAGCCCTTATTCTTCTCCTCGAAGGCACCATAAGCTGCATCCAGAGTATATGATCGCAGAGCTTGCTCCCGGCTCATTCTATTCTCTACAAAAAACGCCATGCCATTATCGATACGCTTACGTGTGACGGAAGCGTAGAAGTTGGAGATAGGGTCTATATCTTCTACAGGGGCATCTGTTCCATTGACAATAACTACATTCTGGTCGAGAAGTGCTTTCCATGCATAAGCACCGATCTTAGATCGTAAGAGTCCCAGACGCTTCTGTACGAATGGTGCATCAGAAGTACAATGTATTCCTTGCATAGAAGCAATAGCACCGATCTGACCGAATCTCATGATATCACCAGGGTGTAAGTGCTGAGCATGTTCGACACGCCATCTTAATTCATCTTCAGATTTCTTATGATAAGATTCTATGATGTCCAGAGTTTCTTTATTGGCTCTGTCACCTATCGCATGAACACAGAGTTGCATTTTATTATCATAAGCTACTTTTGCTATGGATTCTACGGTGGAGATCTCTGTTGTATTCTGTCCATAGAAGTCTGGCTTATCATCATATGGTTCTATGAGCCAGGCACCATGAGCTCCTAATGCTCCATCTATTTCTGACTTTATAGCACGACAGGTATAGTGTCCGTTACCGACGTCTATTTTACGATATTCTGATACATCTCTGGGTATTTTAGATAAGCTATCACGCATCATTGCCCATAGCCTGATATCTAATTTTCCATCCGAAGCCATCTGCTCATATCTATCCAGTTCATAGAACTTACTGCCAGCATCTTGGAAGCTGGTGATTCCGTTTTCTAAGCATTCCTTTTGAGCTAAAGCTATCGCATCATACCATAGTTTTTCTTGAGACTCTTTATCGAGACTTTGTCTATAGTCATCGAGACCTCGTAGCAATGGCTGCATCGCTCTTTCTTCGAATACGCCGACCAGTTCTCCTTTTTTATTCTTTATGATTTTGCCTCCCTTGATATCTTTGGATTCTGGAGATATTCCAGATAATTTCATTGCTTTCTCATTAGCAAAAAGAGAATGACCAGAAGCATGTACCAGCACCACTGGATTATCAGGACTTATATCAGTGAGAGAGTAGTGCATAGGATAATCACTATAGCTATCATCTGGAACCACATACCATTTCTCTTGGTGCCAACCTCTGCCATAGATCCATTCTCCATTTTTGCTATTGGATACTTTTGTTTTGACCTTCTCTACGATGGCTTGCCAACTGGTATCCTTTAGAAAATTAAGATTTTGTAAAGATGACCCGACTCCAGAAAAATGACCATGTCCCTCTATAAATCCTGGCATCACAAATTGTCCTTCGGCATCAATAATTTTGGTGTCCTTGTTGACAAGTTTTTCATAGCTGGTATTGTTACCTACTAAGCTTATCTTACCATCTGTAATTCCTATAATGTCTGGATTCGTCATACTATCTGCTGCGGTATATATGGTTCCATTTATAATCAGAAGATCCAGATAATTGGTTTCTTCTTGTGAGCAACTGAAGAAGAGAATAAGGATTGAGGCATATAGCGAGAACTTTTTCATGTTATCTTTACTTAGCTTTAAATATAGTTATCCTAATAATTACATTTATGATGGATAGTAATTATTATTGATTTACACTGTAATTATTTGTAATCTCTAAGTTTTTTTAATATGATAATTGAGCAATTATATACATGCTGCCTTTCTCAAGGTGCTTATTACATCGAGAGTAATGGAGAAGTAGCGATTATAGATCCACTTAGAGAAGTAGGATCTTATATTAAAAAGGCAGACGATGCAGGCGGAAAAATTAAGTATATTTTTGAAACGCATTTTCATGCGGACTTTGTCAGTGGACATGTGACACTTGCAGATCGTACGGATGCAAAGATAATCTATGGTCCTAATGCTGATCCTACATTTGATTGTATAATTGCTACTGATGGGCAAGAGTTTACTGTAGGTGATCTTACGATTATTGTCATGCACACACCCGGGCATACCATGGAGAGTACGACATATTTACTAAGAGATGCAGACGGGAAAGACCATGCGATATTTACTGGTGATACTTTGTTCTTAGGGGATGTGGGACGACCGGACTTATCTCAGAAAAGTGATGATATGACCATGCAAGATCTTGCAGGTATTTTATATGATAGTCTAAGGAATAAAATTATGCCCCTGTCGGATGATGTGATTGTATATCCTGCTCATGGTGCTGGCTCAGCATGTGGCAAGAATATGATGAAAGAAACTGTAGATACCCTCGGCAATCAGAAACAAATGAATTATGCATTAAGAGCAGATATGACAAGAGAGGAGTTCATTAAAGAAGTAACTGATGGATTAGGGGCACCTCCGGCATATTTTCCAGCTAATGTTAAGCTCAATAAAAGTGGCTATAGCGATATCGAGGAAGTAATACATAATTCTCTGGTAGCTCTTAGCCCATCTGACTTCATTGCAACCGCCAAAGAAAAAGAAGCATTAGTTTTAGATGTCAGAACTCAGGATGACTTTGCCGCAGGACATGTTCCTTCGAGTATATTTATTGGCCTTAATGGTAGCTTCGCTCCATGGGTAGGGGAGCTCATTGTAGATGTGTATCAGCCAATTCTATTAGTTGTGAATGCAGGTCAAGAGAAAGAAGCAATAACTCGTCTCTCAAGAGTCGGATTCGACAATGTAATAGGTTACTTAGAAGGGGGTATAGGAGCTTGGAAAAATGGAGGTCAAGAAATAGATACAGTAGAGTCAGTTGACCCTAATCAATTAGAGTCTATGTACGCAGATATCTGTGAAAACATCTACGATGTCAGAAGGCCGGGAGAGTATACAGCGAGTCACATCAGTAAGGCTAAACATACTTCATTAGGCAATATTAACGAGCACCTTGTTGATTTTCCAAAAGAAGAAAATTTCTATATTCATTGTGCAGGAGGTTATAGATCTATGATCGCAGCTTCCATCCTTAAGTCAAGAGGTATACATAACTTGGTCAATGTCACGAAAGGTTATGATGTTATTAAAAATACCTCAATTCCATTAGATGTTGCTTGCGAAGCATCATTATCTTAATATTAAAATTATGACTTAGATGATAGAATTTATTTCTCAACCTTGGCCATGGTTTATATCTGGTCCACTGATCGCATTTGTTATGTTATTACTATTGTGGGCAGGTGGACAATTCGGTGTCTCATCGACACTGAGAACAATCTGTGCCATGGGAGGAACTGGAAAAAAGATTTCATTTTTCGATTTTGATTGGAAATCTCAAATTTGGAATATTATTTTTGTGATTGGTGCAATCATCGGAGGCTATATTTCCTCTCAGTTTTTACAATATTCAGGTGACTTATCCCTGTCCGAAAATACGATAAGTGATCTTGCAGAGTTTGGTATCACATTTAATGGATCATTAGCGCCAGATGAAATATTTGATTGGTCAATATTATCTACAGCAAAAGGTTGGATTGTAATCGTCTTAGGTGGATTTCTGATAGGATTTGGGACACGATGGGCAGGAGGATGCACATCAGGACATGCCATCAGTGGACTATCTAATTTCCAATTGCCCTCATTGATAGCTGTCATTGGTTTCTTTGCAGGTGGGCTACTCATGGTTCATGTTTTATTTCCGCTTATATTTTAGAATCTATATTATGAAATTCATTAAGTACTTATTGATAGGAATATTCTTCGGCATTATCATGACCAAATCTGAGGCGATCAGTTGGTATCGTATCCAGGAGATGTTTAGGTTTCAGTCTTTTCATATGTACGGTATAATTGGGACTGCTTTGGCATTCGGTATATTATTCACTTGGTTGATTAAGAGACGTGTGATTAAGAATATGAAAGGGGAAGCGATAGTGATCAGTGATAAAAAAATGAGTGTCATGAGATATCTCTTTGGAGGGACATTCTTTGGATTAGGGTGGGCATTGACAGGCGCATGTCCTGGACCTATATTTACACTTATCGGAAATGGTTACAGTATTTTTATTGTGGTTTTGCTTAGTGCTTTAGTAGGTACATTTACTTATGGACTATTAAGAGATCGGTTGCCTCACTAATTGCATATTAGTTCGTCTTTTTAATATAAAGTCTCTACTTTTCAGTTTTTGAAAGAATCGTACTTTTTCTATAATTTCTTACAGTTATAAATTGATGCATTCACTACCTGCACTTGGAGAGATTTTCGATAGTAAGCTTAAGGCATATAAGCTTCCAGAAGAACCCGCTAATCTATATGATCCATTACGTTATATTTTAAGTATAGGAGGTAAGCGTATCAGACCTAAACTAGTACTCGCCGCTTATAACTTATATAAGGAGGATGTAGAAAATGCATTCGAAGCAGCAATGGTTGTGGAGTTCTTCCATAATTTCTCTCTTCTACATGATGACATCATGGATGATGCAGATATGCGTCGCGGTAAGCCTTCCGTGCATATTAAGTATGATATAAATGCAGCCATACTATCTGGAGATGTGATGCTCATATACGCCTACAAATTTTTAGAGAAATATGTAGATCATACACAACTCTTATACAGCCTGACTACTAAGACTTCTATAGAAGTCTGCGAAGGTCAGCGTTATGATATGGATTATGAGACGAGAGATATAGTTACAATCGATGAGTACATTAGAATGATCGAATTAAAGACGTCTGTACTGATAGGGGGAGCACTTAAGATGGGAAGTATCATAGGTGACGCTAATGCAAATGACCAAGCACATCTGTACGAATTTGGTCGAAACATAGGGATCGCTTTCCAGATACAAGATGATCTTTTAGACACCTTCGGGACAGAATCATTAGTGGGCAAGAAAATAGGTGGCGACATAAGACAAAAGAAGAAGACATATCTATATCTGAAATCACTCGAACTACTATCGCAATCACAAGCAGATAGACTAAGACAATTATACGCAGTAGGTGGAGGCCCGATCAGTGAAGAACAAGTATCAGAGATTACATCTCTATTTAATGCCGCTCACGTAGATGTACATTGCGATGAGCTGAAATTAGTTTATCAGCAATTGGCTTTTTCTCACTTAGATGCAGTATCGGTTGATTCCGAGAAGAAGTCAGTACTACGGACATTTGCAGAAGATTTGTTGGGTAGAGATAGTTAAGTTTTATCGATGTGTTACACTGAGGTTAGATAATGAGAATTTAGTCCAATTAATCATTAAAAAAAAATCATTGTGAAGAAAATATTAGTAATAAGAATATAAAGAGGGCTGTGATTTTAGTATTCAAGACGCTAAATTTATTGAATCTTAGTTCAAGCCAATTAGGTAATTCAAATATTGAGTTTTCAATAACAGACCAGCTTTCAGTTATTGTGCAAAAGGAAGTTCCAGCAGATAATAAGCGTAACAGAAGAAATTTTCATACGATGATAAACTTCAAATATATATGGTTGGTATTTGCAGTTGCACTTAGTACAACTTCATGCTTTGGACAAAACACATTTGAGCTTATACCTAAGACATCATATCAAAGTTCGAAGCACGAATATTTTGATAGCGCAGTTCAGATACCGGAGGAGAGAAAATATTTATATTTCGGTGGATATGAATTGAATGTTGAGTTGAGTAATTTATTTTCATTTAACTCTTCATTTGAATTTTCAATGTTCACCCAACTTTTCAATGCGAAGTTATTAGCTTGGGAGACAAAGCCATCAAACTTTTTCGTAAGCAAACTATCGCCAACGCTTATATTGAGACCTATAAAGTATATTGGGATTTATGCAGGTCCAGAGCTTAATCTATACGATGTGACCAATAAAAGTCTTCCCAGTTATACTCTTGTTAATGGTATAGTAGGCATCAGAGGATATCTTGGTCCATTAAGGTTGAATATATTTAAGTCCTTATCACGGCAAGAAAGCTTAGAGACCCACTCCAGCGAGTACCAAAGCGTGGAATCATATGGAGTGAATATAGGATGCGCCATTCCACTTGAAAAGCGCAAGTAGAAAATTAATATTAAGCGATATGAGAAGTTTCCGAAATCCGATACACCGATATACCGAACACCGAACACCGAACACCGAACACCGAACACCGAACACCGAACACCGCAAACCGGACACCGAACACCGCAAACCGATAAACCGATAATCCAATCTCTAAAATATAATCTTCCCATTCCACCATTCCTTCTCGATGGTAGCCCCTTTCTGTTCATAGAATTTCACAGCACCAGTATTCCAGTCTAGTACCTGCCATTTCATCATAACACAAGCTCTATCCTTCGCTTCCTTCAGAGTCGCATTGAAGAGTTGGGCACCTATCCCATGACCTCGATATTTTTCTGATACAACAAAATCTTCCAGATATAACATCTTGCCCCTCCAAGTACTAAATGTGTCATAATACAGTGTCATTCCGACGATGATAAAGTTGCCATCAATCTTCATTTCTGCGACCAGCATAGAGATAAGACCATCAGAAAAGGCCTTCTCATAGTCATCCTGAGTGGCCGTAACTGACTCAGGCTCTTTTTCATATATGGCAAGTTCCATTACAAGCTCTCTTATCGCTTGTATATCTTCTTTTTTCGCAAATCTAATTTGGATTCCCATTTCTATAAATTATCCTTGTATTTGTTGAATTTCGTGCTTTGGATTGCAAAATAATTAACATACCTTTGCAATCATTTTTGAAAATTCGAAATTAATCTATTTATGCCAACTATCAACCAGTTAGTAAGAAAGGGAAGAAAGAAAATCGTCGAGGCGAGCAAGTCAAGAGCGCTTAATGGTTCTCCTCAGAAAAGAGGTGTCTGTACGAGAGTATACACCACGACTCCTAAGAAACCAAACTCAGCACTACGAAAAGTTGCCAAGGTGAGACTTACGAACGGAATAGAAGTAATTGCTTACATCCCAGGTGAGGGTCACAATCTACAAGAACACTCGATTGTGCTTCTTAGAGGAGGTAGGGTAAAGGATCTTCCTGGTGTAAGATATACTATCGTCAGAGGAGCTCTAGATACAGCTGGTGTAGAGAAAAGATTACAATCAAGATCTAAATACGGTACTAAAAGACCTAAAAAATAACAGTATAACATGCGTAAAAGAAAGCCGAAAAAGAGACTCGTACAGCCAGATCCTCGATTTCAAGACGTTATGGTGACTCAATTTATCAATAATTTGATGTTGAGCGGTAAGAAATCTACTGCATTCACCATTTTCTATGATGCGATGGATATGATCCAGGAGAAAACGGGCGAAGATCCTCATGATACATGGAAGAAAGCATTGCAGAATGTAACTCCAGGTGTAGAAGTGAGATCTAAGAGAATAGGAGGAGCGACTTTCCAGATCCCTACCGAGATCAGACCAGAAAGAAAGTTATCTGTAGGTATGAAGTGGTTAATTAAGTACTCAAGAGCCAGAAATGGTAAAGGGATTGCTGAGAAATTAGCTTCTGAAATCATGGCAGCAAGTAAGGGTGAAGGTGCAGCTGTTAAGAAAAGAGAAGATACGCATAAGATGGCAGAGGCTAACAGAGCATTCGCTCACTTTAGGTAGTCTGCGATAGTTAAGTATATAAATTTTATTTAAAGATAAGAGAATAATAAATCATGTCTAAAGACCTGAAGTTTTTAAGAAATATTGGTATTGCTGCTCATATTGATGCGGGTAAAACCACTACTACAGAAAGAGTATTGTATTATACTGGTATGAGCCACAAGATTGGTGAAGTACATGATGGTGCAGCTACTATGGACTGGATGGAACAAGAGCAAGAGAGAGGTATCACCATTACTTCTGCTGCAACTAAGACTAACTGGAACTGGAAAGGCCAAGATTTTCCGATGAATATCATCGATACACCTGGTCACGTTGATTTTACCGTAGAGGTAAATAGATCACTTAGAGTTCTCGATGGATTAGTTTTCTTATTCTGTGCAGTATCTGGTGTAGAACCTCAGTCTGAGACTAACTGGAGATTAGCAGATAATTATAAGGTTCCAAGAATCGGATTTGTCAATAAAATGGACAGATCTGGAGCTGATTTCTTCTCCGTTGTAAGAGATGTAAAAGAAAAATTAGGGTCAGATGCTATTCCACTTCAGGTACCTATTGGTGCTGAGGAGAACTTTAAAGGAGTAGTAGACCTTATTACAAATAAAGCTATCGTCTGGAATGAAGACGATATGGGGATGACATTTGAAGAGATTCCGATTCCTGAAGATCTTAAAGACACTGTCTTAGAGTGGAGAGAAAAATTACTCGAAGCAGTGGCAGAATACGATGAGACATTAATGGAAAAATTCTTTGATGATCCAGATTCTATCACAGAGCAAGAAATGATTAATGCCGTTAGAGGTGCTGTCATAGATAGCAAGTTTGTACCAATGATGGCAGGTTCTGCATTTAAGAATAAGGGTGTACAAGCGGTATTGGATGCGGTATGTGCATACCTACCTTCACCGTTGGATGTGGATGCAATCAAAGGAACAAATCCTAAAACAGAAGAAGAAGAAACTAGAGAAGCTAAGGTTGATGCACCATTTACAGCATTAGCATTTAAGATTGCGACAGATCCATTTGTGGGTAGGTTAGCATTCTTTAGAGTATATTCTGGTGCATTAGATGCAGGATCTTATGTCTATAATTCACGATCTGATAGTAAAGAGCGTATCTCAAGACTATATCAGATGCACTCTAATAAGCAGAATCCGATAGATCGAGTAGAGACTGGAGATATCGCTGCAGGAGTAGGCTTTAAGGATATCAGAACTGGAGATACATTATGCCAAGAAGGTCATCCGATCGTTTTGGAGAGTATGGTATTCCCAGATCCAGTGATTGGAGTTGCCATAGAGCCTAAGACGCAGAAAGATATAGATAAGCTCGGTATGGCTTTAGCTAAGTTAGCAGAAGAAGATCCGACTTTTAGAGTAAGGTATGATGAAGATACTAATCAGACAGTGATTAGTGGTATGGGTGAGCTTCACCTTGAGATTATTATCGATCGACTTAAGAGAGAGTTTAATGTAGAGTGTAACCAGGGTGAACCACAGGTTAATTACAAGGAAGCACTTACAGAGACTGTAGATCACACAGAAAGACTTAAGAAACAATCTGGTGGATCAGGATTATTTGCGGCAATGTCATTCGAATTAGGACCTGCAGATCAGGAGTTCTTAGATTCTGATGACTTTAAGAATGGTAAGGAGAAGCTTCAGTTTGAGAATAAGATTTTTGGAGGATCTATCCCGAAAGAATTTTTCCCTTCTGTAGTGAAAGGATTTAAGATGATGATGGATAACGGTGTATTGGCAGGATATAATATTGACAGTATGAAGGTCAAGTTATATGATGGATCTACTCACGCAGTCGATTCTAAGCCTATCGCATTCGAATTATGTGCTAAGGAAGGATTTAGAGCAGCCGCTAAGCAATGTAAGCCAGTATTATTAGAGCCTATCATGAGCATAGAAATTGTGACTCCAGAAGAATACATGGGTAGTGTCATCGGTGACTTAAACAGAAGAAGGGGACTACCTAAAGGTCAAGATACAAAGCCAGGAGGTGCTATCGTTATAAGTGGTGATGTTCCATTATCAGAAATGTTTGGATACGTTACATCATTAAGAACAATTACATCAGGTAGAGCAAGTAGTACAATGACATTCTCTCATTTTGCGCCTGCTCCACAAGGTGTCGCCAAGGCAATTATAGAAAAATCAAAAGGCGAAGTAAGCGTCTAAAAAATAAAGCTCACTTATACTTGTATAAGTGAGCTTTTAAATTTACTTTTGCAACCGTTTTAATACATTTTAACAGGTTATGAATCAGAAAATTAGAATCAAACTCCGTTCATATGACTACAATCTTGTAGACAAGTCAACGGAAAAAATAGTGAAAACAGTACGTAATAGCGGCGCTGTGATCTCTGGTCCGATTCCTCTGCCGACAGATAAGGAAATGCATACAGTGCTTCGTTCACCGCATGTCAACAAAAAATCTCGAGAGCAGTTTTCGTTAAGGACCCATAAGAGACTCATAGAAATATTTACGCCGACTCAGAAGACAGTGGATGCACTGTCTAAGTTAGAGCTTCCCTCAGGTGTAGATATTCAGGTTAAGCTCACGTAGAACTTTCACCACATAATTAGGAATTAAATTTATTGGACATAATCCCATGCGGGAATATGTCTTCAACCATATTTTGTCAAATTTGAAAAGATGAATGGGTTAATAGGAAGAAAAATAGGTATGACTAGCATATTTACCAAAGAAGGGAAAAATATCCCTTGTACGGTAGTAGAAGCTGGTCCCAATGTAGTATCACAAGTTAAAACAATCGATTCAGATGGTTATAACGCAATGCAACTTGTACTGTCTGTCAAGAAAAAAAGACATGTAACGAGTGCATTAGGTGGTCATCTTAAAAGAGCAGGTGTTGAGTCTGCTAATAAGATTGTAGAATTTAGAGATTGTGATCTTGAGAAAGCTTTAGGAGATAAGATTACTGTTGATGATGTATTTGAAGAAGGTGATACAGTCAGTGCAATCGGAACATCTAAGGGTAAAGGTTTCCAAGGTGTTGTAAAGAGACATGGATTTGCTGGTGTAGGTCAAGCGACTCACGGACAACATAACAGACAGAGAGCTCCTGGAGCGATCGGTGCATGTTCTACTCCTTCTAGAGTCTACAAAGGCACGAGAATGGGCGGAAGAACAGGAGGTAATAGAATTAAGACAACTAACCTGAAAGTGGTTAAAATATTGCCAGAAAAAAATCTATTGTTAATTAAAGGCTCTGTCCCAGGACACAAAGGTGCTTTTGTAATTATAGAAAAGTAATACCATGAAAGTAGACGTATACGGAATAGACGGTAAGACAACAGGCAGATCAGTAGATCTACCAGATGATATATTCGGCATAGAGCCTAACAATCATGTAGTGTACCTCGAAGTGAAAGCTATACAAGCTCACATGAGACAAGGTACTTCCAAGGCGAAAGAAAGAGGAGAGGTAAAGGGATCGACTAGAAAGATCAAAAAACAAAAAGGAACAGGTACTGCCAGAGCTGGTGATATTAAGAATCCATTGTTTAGAGGCGGAGGACGAGTTTTCGGACCGAGACCAAGACAATACAATCTTAAGGTCAATAAGAAAGTAAAGAGATTAGCAAGAATGTCTGCTCTTTCGAGCAAGGCAGCAAGTGGTTCTATTAAAGTGATAGAAGACTTTACTTATGATAATCCTAAGACATCAGCTTTTGCTTCGATGCTTAAGAACCTTGAGTGTGATAATAAAAGATCATTGGTCGTGATTGCAGATGCAGATAAGAATTTATATCTCTCAGCAAGAAACATCCCGAAGAATGAAATTAAGCTTGCAAGCAATATCAGTACGCTTGACATAATGAAGGCAAGAACATTAGTTTTCTCAGAAGGGTCTCTTACAAAAATTAAAGAATCGTTTTCTAAATAATATCTAATGGCAAAGGAAATACTTATAAAACCCATTATCTCTGAGAAGTCAGAATTACTTAGTGGCAACCTAAGTCAGTACAGTTTTATCGTACACAGAAAAGCTAATAAGGTAGAGATTAGAAAGGCAGTAGAGAAAATGTATAGTGTAAATGTAGATTCTGTTAACACTATGATTATGCCTAAAAAAGCTAAGACCAGAAATACTAAGTCTGGCGTGCAAAAAGGCGCAAGAAGTGCATACAAAAAAGCAATTGTCAAGTTATCATCAGGAGAAGAAATTGACTTCTTTGGAGATATCTAAATAATATAAAGATGGCAGTAAAAAAACATAAACCAGTAAGTCCGGGTCGTAGACACTACGTCAGTATTGACTATGCAGCATTGACAAGTAAGTCAAGTAAGCCGTTTAAGAAGTTGACTGTAGGTCTAAAGAAAAGTGGTGGTCGTAACCATGATGGTAAGATGACAGTTCGTAACATCGGTGGTGGACACAAGAGAAAATATAGAATTATAGATTTCAAGAGAGGGCATGAAGGTGTAACTGGTGTAATCCAGACCATCGAGTATGATCCGAATAGATCTGCATACATCGCTCTTGTGAAGTATGGTGATGAGCATAAGTATATCATCGCTCCTGATAAGATCAAGGTAGGTGATGAAATAAAATCTGGAAAAGATGCAACACCTACTATCGGACATGCAATGTATCTTGCTGATATTCCACTCGGTGCTACTATACATGCTATAGAACTAACACCAGGAAGAGGTGCACAGCTAGCGAGAAGTGCTGGTACTAACGGTGTACTAATGGGAAGAGAAGGCAAGTATGCGATCGTGAAAATGCCAAGTGGTGAAGTAAGAAGAATACTGATTACTTGCAAAGCAACTATCGGATCTACTTCTAATCCAGATCATGGCTTACAAATTATGGGTAAGGCAGGAAGAAATAGATGGAAAGGAAACAGACCTAGAGTAAGGGGTGTAGCAATGAATCCAGTAGATCACCCGATGGGTGGTGGTGAAGGTAAGGCATCAGGAGGTCATCCAAGATCAAGAACAGGCGTATTCTCTAAAGGTCAGAAGACTAGAAGCCTAAAGAAACCGTCCAGCAAACTTATAATTACAAGAAGAAAGTCTAAGTCTAAGAAATAATTTATAAAATCTAATTATCCAATGGCAAGATCGATAAAAAAAGGCCCTTACGTATACCACAAGTTAATGACTAAAATAGAAAAGGCGCAGGCAGGTTCTAAGAAGTCAGTTATTAAGACTTGGTCGAGATCATCTATGGTAATTCCAGATATGGTAGGTGTGACTATAGCAGTGCACAATGGGAAGACTTTTGTACCTGTATATGTGACAGAGAATATGGTAGGTCATAAATTAGGTGAGTTTTCACCGACGAGAACTTATAGAGGTCATGCAGGCAATAGAAAATAAATTATTAGCTCAATACTAATAAACAGAACATGGAAGCAACAGCAAAAATGAAAAATGTACCACTATCAGCACGAAAAATGAGATTCGTGGTAGATAGCATTAGAGGTAAGTCGGCTGCACATGCACTTAACATTCTAAAGTTCTCCAAAAGAGAAGCATCAGAATGGTGTGAGAAGTTATTACTTTCTGCAATAGCTAATTGGGAGGACAAATTAGAAATGGCATACAATGCTGATGACTATGATCTTGTTGTAAAAGAAGCATTTGTAGATAGTGCAAGTAGTCTCAAGAGATTTAGACCTGCACCTCATGGAAGAGCACATAGAATTAGAAAAAGATTAAATCACGTAACACTGATAGTTGCTAACAAAACAGAAATAGAATCTGAAGCAACAGAAGCTGAAAACACTGAACAATAATATACTATGGGTCAAAAGACAAATCCAATAGGTAATAGATTAGGCATCATCAGAGGATGGGAGTCTAACTGGTTTGGCGGCAAAGACTTTGCTAAGAAAGTAGTAGAAGATGAGAAGATCAGAGAATACCTAAGAGCGAGAGTACAGAAAGGTGGAATAGCAAGGATTATAATAGAGAGAACACTCAAGAGAATAACAGTAACTGTGCATACAAGCAGACCTGGTATTATCATCGGTAAAGGTGGATCAGAAGTAGACAGAATCAGAGAGGAGCTTAAGAAATTAACTGGGCAAGAGATTCAGATTAATATACTTGAGATTAGAAAGCCAGAATTAGATGCAGCAATCGTTGCAGAATCTATCGGTAAGCAGTTAGAAGCAAGAGTTAATTTCCGTAGAGCGATTAAGATGGCGATACAGTCTTCTATGAGAGCAGGAGCGGAAGGGATAAAAGTAAGAGTAGGAGGAAGATTAAACGGTGCAGAGATGGCACGTTCTGAGGAATTCAAAGATGGTAGAACGCCACTTCATACACTTAGAGCGGATATTGATTATGCACTATTCGAAGCATTGACAGTCTATGGTAAGATCGGCGTTAAGTGCTGGATATGCAGAGGAGAAGTATTAGGTAAAAGAGACCTTTCTCCTAACGTAGGGGACGGAAAGTCTAAGGATAGTAGAGGAGGAAAACGTGGAGGTAATAGAGGCGGCCGAGGTGGTAACAACAGAGGCGGTCGAGGTGGTGGAAGAAATCAGAGAGGCGGAGGTCGAAATTAGAAAATCATAGTTCGCAGATTTTGTTTTAACTTTGCGCAACTTTTTTAAAAAATTAGGTAATCATAGAAAGAAATGTTACAACCTAAACGTACAAAATACAGAAAGCAACAGAAGGGCAGAAATCGTGGATTAGCCTATAAAGGCAGTCGAGTAGACTTCGGTTCTTTTGGTCTTAAGGCAATGGAGAATGGCTTCATTACTAATAGGCAGATAGAAGCTGCAAGGATCGCAATGACGAGATACATGCAGAGACAGGGGAAAGTATGGATTAGAATATTTCCAGACAAGCCTATCACATCTAAGCCATTAGAGGTAAGGATGGGTAAGGGTAAGGGTAACCTTGATCACTACGTAGCAAGTATAAAGGCTGGTAGAATCATGTTTGAATTAGATGGAGTATCATTTGAGGTCGCTAAGGAAGCATTAAGATTAGCAGCTCAGAAGTTACCTATTCCTACTAAGACTGTTATTAGACCGGATTACGCAGAATAAATTTTTAGCAATAATAGATATGGCTTCTAAAAAATATATAGAATTACAAGAATTTACAGACGAGCAATTAGTCAGTGAATTAGATCAGACTGTAAGTCAATTCCAGAAATTGAAGTTTGATCACACACTCAAAGGATTAGAAAATCCACTTGCACTTAGAGAAGTAAGAAGAGATATAGCGAGACTTAAGACAGAAATGAGAAAGAGAGAGGTTTCTGTTCTTACTGATGAGCAGTTGCAATCAAGAACTAAAATTAAAGCACGAAGAAGATAATCCTAAGCTATGACAGAAGAGCAAAACAATATCGAAGCTGTAGACGGCAGAAAGAATAAGAAGCAGAGAACGGGCTTAGTGACAAGTAATAAAATGGATAAGACCATTACTGTATCCATCGAGAGAAAACTACGTCACCCGATCTACGGTAAATTCGTCAAGAAGACGAAAAAGTTTATGGCACATGATGAGAAGAATGAGTGCAATGAAGGTGATACAGTTAGGATTATAGAGTCTCGTCCATTGAGTGCAAGAAAAAGATGGAGACTTGTAGAAATTTTAGAAAGAGCTAAATAATATTTAGATAAAATGATACAACAAGAAAGTAGATTAAATGTAGCTGATAACTCTGGAGCCAAGCAGGTCTTGTGTATAAGAGTACTCGGTGGCTCTAAGAGAAGATATGCTTCTGTAGGAGATACCATCGTTGTATCGGTAAAAGAAACTTCTCCGGGAGGTGTCAAGAAGGGTACAGTTTCAAAAGCTGTGATCGTAAGGACGAAAAAGGAGATTAGAAGAAAAGATGGTTCTTACATTAGATTTGATGATAATGCTGTCGTACTTCTTAATGCAGCAGAAGAACCAAGAGGAACACGTATTTTTGGACCAGTGGCAAGAGAATTAAGGGATAAGGATTACATGAGAATTGTTTCATTAGCACCAGAGGTACTATAATAATTTGATTATGAAGAGCATTACATCACATAAGACTAATAAGCTTCACGTCAAGAAAGGCGATAAGGTTATTGTACTTTCAGGAGCCTTCAAAGGAACTGAAGGGGAAGTAAAAGAAATATTTCCTAAGAAATATAGAGCCATTGTAGAAGGTGTCAATATCGTAAAAAAGCATACGAAAACTACACCAGATCAACCCGGTGGTATCAATGAAGTCGAATCATCTATTCATTTGTCTAATCTTGCATTAATAGATCCGAAGTCAGGAAAAGCTGCAAGAGTGGGAAGAAGATTAGAAGGTAAGAAGAGTGTAAGATATTCTAAGCAATCAGGAGAAATAATTAAGTAATGAGTTACGAGCCAAGATTAAGAAAAAAATACAATGATGAAGTTGTAGCTAAGTTGCAAGAGCAATTTAATTACAAATCAACAATGGAAGTTCCACGCTTACTTAAGATATGTCTTAACCAAGGAGTAGGAGATGCTACCCAAGACAAGAAGTTAGTAGATAACGCAGCTTCTGAGATGACTATGATTACAGGCCAGAAAGCTGTCGTTGCTAAGGCTAAGAAATCAGTCTCAAATTTTAAGTTAAGAGAAGATATGCCTATCGGAGTAAAGTCTACTTTGAGAAAGAACAGAATGTGGGAATTCTTGGATAGATTAGTAGCAGTAGCATTACCAAGGGTGAGAGATTTTAGAGGAATTCCAGATAAGAGTTTTGATGGTCGTGGTAATTATACATTAGGAATTAAGGAACAGATTATCTTCCCAGAGATCAATATAGATAAGGTTAATAAAATTACAGGAATGGATATCAGCTTCATCACTTCTGCTAAGACAGACGCAGAAGCATTAGCATTGTTGAAGCACTTAGGTATGCCATTTAAAAATCAAAGAAATTAATAAGCTATGGCAAGGAAAGCATTAATAGCAAGAGAAGAGAAGAGAAGGAAGATGGTGGCGAAGTACGCTGACTTAAGAGCACGACTTAAGAAAGAAGGTAAGTGGGAAGAGTTAGATAAGCTACCTAAAAACTCAAGTGCCGTAAGACTGCATAATAGATGTAAACTTACAGGTAGACCTAAAGGGTATATGAGAAAATTTGGAATCAATAGAGTCACTTTCAGAAAGATGGCTGTAGAAGGAAAGATTCCGGGATTGACTAAAGCAAGTTGGTAATATTTTAATCAAGATAAGAAATGGCGGTAACAGACCCTATAGCAGATTATTTGACAAGAATCAGAAACGCTCAGCAAGCAAAGCATAGAGTGGTAGAGATTCCTGCATCTAAAATGAAAAAAGCAATAACCGAAATTCTTTATGATCAAGGTTTTATACTTAAGTATAAATTTGATGATGAGGCTGGTAAGCACGGAATTATAACGATAGCAATCAAGTACGATACGAAGACTAAAGTACCTGTTATCAAGAAGTTAGGAAGGATAAGTAAGCCAGGTCTAAGAAAGTATGTTAATTCTACTGAAATTCCAAGGTCTATAAATGGATTAGGAGTTAACATAATCTCTACTTCTAAAGGAGTAATGACTGGCAAGCAAGCTACTAGAGAAAAAGTAGGTGGCGAGTTACTTTGTTTTATATATTAATCGGTTTTTAGAAAAACGAAATTATTATGTCACGTATTGGATTAGCACCTATAACTTTACCAGCAGGCGTTACAGTTGATGTAGACGGCGGTAATTTAGTGAAGTGCAAAGGACCTAAAGGTGAGTTGTTACAACAAATAGATCCAGACCTTACGCTTTCGATAGGAGATGGAACTGTAAGTTTAGCAAGACCCACAGACCAGAAAAGACATAAAGCTATGCATGGTCTTTATAGATCACTAATAGATAATATGGTAGTCGGTGTATCAGAAGGGTATAAGAAAGAACTTGAGCTTGTGGGTGTCGGTTATAGAGTAAATAGTACAGGTAATCTTGTAGAATTTACTTTAGGTTATTCTCACCCGATATACTTCTATGTACCTGATGAGATTAAGGTAGAGACAAGTATGGAAAAAGGAAAGCCACCATCTATAGTTCTTACTGGAATAGATAAGCAGTTAATAGGACAGATTGCTGCCAAGATCAGAACATTTAGAAAGATAGAACCTTACAAAGGGAAAGGTATCAGATTTAAAGGAGAAGAAATAAGAAGAAAAGCAGGTAAGACTGCTGGCTAATATTATAAAAATAGCACTGCTATGGGAAATGTATTAAAAGGAAAAAAGAGAATTAAGTATCGTATCAGGAAAAAACTGAAAGGTACACCTGAGTCACCAAGGCTTGCGGTATTTAAGTCTAATAAGTATATCTATTGTCAGATAGTAGACGACGTGAATGGAGTAACATTAGCTGCAGCTGACTCTAGAGAAAGTAGTAACGGTGGAAACATCGATTCTGCTAAGACAGTAGGAAAATTGATTGCTGAAAAAGCTAAAGGCATTAATCTATCTAAAGTCGTTTTTGACAGAGGAGGTGTAATATACCATGGTAGAGTAAAAGCATTAGCTGATGCAGCAAGAGAAGGTGGACTTCAATTTTAATTTATTTAGAAATTTGAATCATTACATTAAGTAATAATTAATGGCACAGAAGAATAAAAAAGTAAAAGCAGTAGAAACTTCCGAACTAAAAGATAAACTTGTAAGCCTTAATAGGGTGGCTAAAGTAACAAAAGGGGGTAGAACATTTAGTTTCTCTGCACTTGTTGTATTAGGTGATGGGAAAGGAAAAGTGGGGCATGGTCTTGGAAAAGCAAGAGATGTACAAGAATGTATAGCTAAGGCTGTAGACGATGCAAGGAAAAATCTAATCACTGTGCCTTTAATTAAAGGAACAATTCCTCACAAACAGTTAGGAAAATACGGAGCCGGAAAGGTTTTAATTAAGCCAGCTTCTGACGGTACAGGTGTAATTGCAGGAGGAGCGATGCGAGCAGTGTTAGAGATGGCTGGTGTACACAACGTTCTTGCTAAATCACAAGGATCATCTAATCCGCATAACGTCGTAAAAGCTACGATTAATGCTCTTGCGAACTTAAGAGACGCTAAAGAAGTAGCCAGACAGAGGGGAATTACATTAGAAAAATTATTCGAAGGATAATCATCATGGGAAAAATTAGAATCACACAAGTAAGAAGTGTCATCGATAGACCAAAAAGTCAGAAAGCTACAATGATAGCTTTAGGTCTTAGAAAGATGAATGCATCAGTCGAGAAGGAAGCTAATGACCAGATCAGAGGTATGGTCAATAAGATCAAGCACTTAGTCAAAGTAGAAGAATTATAACAACGAAATAAATCCATCAGATCATGGAATTACATAATCTTACTCCGGAAAAGGGGTCAGTAAAGAATAAAAAGAGAATTGCTCGTGGCCAGGGTTCTGGTAGAGGTGGAACTTCTACAAGAGGTCATAAAGGTGCTAAGTCCAGATCTGGATATAGCAGAAAGAGAGCATTCGAAGGTGGTCAGATGCCACTTCAGATGCGATTGCCTAAGAGAGGATTTAAGAATCCTAATAGAGTCAATTTTATTGCTCTTAATCTGGATAGACTACAGGAGATTAATGAGAAGTACGGTCTTAAAGATGTATCAATAGATGCATTATATGAGAAGCGATTAATTAAGAAAGGAGATAAAGTGAAGGTTCTAGGCAATGGTGAGATTACTACCGCTGTCAATGTTACTGTGCATGCTATCTCAGAATCAGCTAAGTCAGCAATCGAATCCAAAGGGGGTTCAGTTACTTTACTTTAATTTTACATAGACAATGAATAAGTTCATAGAGACTTTTAAGAATATTTGGAGCATTACAGAATTAAGAGGTCGTATATTATTTACGCTCTTATTGCTTTTTGTTTTCAGAGTAGGTTCATTTATACCTCTTCCAGGTGTCGATACAGATGCATTGAAGACAGCTGCAGCGGGCAGTAATAATGACATTCTTGGACTTATTAATATTTTTACTGGAGGGGCATTTAGTCAGGCAGCAATATTTGCACTTGGTATCATGCCTTATATCACAGCTTCGATAATAATCCAATTATTAGGGTTTGCTGTTCCATACTTCCAGAGATTGCAACAGAAAGAAGGTGAGTCAGGAAGAAAGAAGATCACTCAGATTACAAGGTTACTGACTGTAGCTATTACACTTGTACAAGGTGCAGGATACCTTACATACATTAAGTCTATTCCAGGTGCTGTCCCAGCAGGCACACCTATTTCAATATTTTGGTTTTCTAATATCATCATACTTTCAGCAGGTGTAATATTTGCAATGTGGTTAGGTGAGAAAATTACTGATAAGGGTATCGGCAATGGTGTTTCTTTACTAATAACTATTGGTATAATTGCGACTCTTCCAAGAGAATTTGCTGGAGAGGTAATTAAGAGAATTACTGACGGTGGAGCATTCTTATTGATATTAGAATTAGCACTTTTCTTTGTCATCGTGATGGCTGTTGTACTTATCGTACAAGGGGTCAGGCGTATACCGATACAGTTTGCTAAGCGGATGGTCGGAAGATCTAATGCTAATATGCCAACAGCTGGAGCCAGAGATTATATTCCACTTAAGGTTAATGCTTCAGGTGTAATGCCGATTATATTTGCTCAGGCAATTATGTTTTTACCCCCACAGTTAGCAAGTTGGATGACTAAGGATGGCGAAGCGCCAGGAGGTATCATGATGCAATTAACAGATTGGTTATCAGTACCGTATAATGTTATATTTTTCATATTGGTGGTCGTATTCACATATGTCTACACTGCACTGTTAGTGAATCCTCAGCAATACGCAGAATACCTTAAAAGACAAAATGCATTCATACCAGGTATTAAGCCAGGTAAGAGTACACAAGATTATATAGATTCATTGACTACCAGAGTGACACTTCCCGGTTCCATCTTCTTAGGATTGATTTCCATACTTCCAGCTATTGTTGCTGCGTTTGGTGTCAATCCAGGATTTGCAATCTTTTATGGTGGTACATCACTTCTCATACTTGTAGCTGTAGTGCTCGATACTCTACAGCAGATAGAGAGTTATCTACTAATGAGAAAATATGACGGTCTCGTAAAGTCTGGACGTATCAAGGGAAGAAGTGGTATGCAGCCGATAGGAGCAGGTATGTAATTACCTATGATCTATTACAAGACACAAGAAGATATAGACTACATCAGACAGAGTTGCACCCTTGTGACGAAGACGTTGGCGCATGTCGCAAGCATTTTAAAGCCTGGAGTAACTGGAATGCAGATAGATAAAGCTGCAGAAGAATTTATTTTAGATCACGATGCTAAGCCAGGATTCAAAGGATATAATGGTTTTCCAGGGACTTTGTGCATTTCTCCTAATACAGAAGTTGTGCATGGCATTCCTAATGAAAAACCATTTGCAGAAGATGATATTTTAAGTATAGACTGTGGTTCTTACATGAATGGATTCTTTGGAGATGCTGCCTTTACATTCGCAATGAGTGGTGTCGAAGATAAATACATGGATCTCTTAAGTTCAACATATGAGTCATTATACAAAGGTATAGATGAAGCCAAAGTAGGCAATAGAATTGGCGACATTGGATACGCTATCCAACAATATAATGAGAGTAATAACTATACAGTTGTTAGAGAATTAGTAGGGCATGGTATAGGTAAGAACCTTCATGAAGCACCAGAAGTACCGAATTATGGTAAGAGAGGTAGAGGTGCTAAGATCAAAGAAGGATTAGTGATAGCAATAGAACCAATGATAAATTATGGTAAAAAGGCAATCAAGCATGGAAATGATGGCTGGACGATCACAACAAAGGATAATACACCGTCTGCACATTATGAGCACACGATAGCCATTTTAGAAGATAGAACAGAAATATTATCAGATCATAGCTACATATTGGAGGCTATAAAAAATAATCCAGAAATCAAGAATATTAACTTAAAAAAATAGATATTTGCACTCCAAAATTTTTACATGGCAAAAAAGGACCTAATACAACAAGATGGCACGATAGAGGAAGCACTATCTAATGCTATGTTTAGGGTCAGGTTAGAAAATGATCATCTCATAGTGGCTACGATTTCGGGCAAAATGAGAATGAATTATATCAGAATACTACCTGGTGATAAAGTAGCTGTGGAGATGTCACCTTATGACTTAACAAGGGGACGTATAACTTATAGATATAAATAGACATGAAAGTTAAAGCATCAATCAAGAAAAGATCAGCAGATTGCAAGATCGTTAGACGAAACGGCAAGCTGTACATTATTAATAAAAAGAACCCTAGGTTTAAGCAAAGACAAGGATAATAATGGCAAGAATTGCAGGAACAGATTTACCTAAGAATAAGCGTGGTGTAGTCGGGCTGACTTACATCTTCGGTATTGGCTCATCTAAAGCTAAAGAGATTCTCACGAGAGTAGGGTTGGATGAGCACACTAAAGTCAATGACTGGAGTGATGATAACATTAAGCAGATCTCTAAACTTTTACAAGATGAGTATACAGTAGAAGGAGAGCTAAGATCAGAAGTTCAGCTTAATATCAAGAGATTGATGGATATCGCATGTTATAGAGGCCTTAGACATAGAAAGGGACTTCCAGTGAGAGGTCAGAGAACTCAGACTAACGCGAGAACAAGGAAAGGAAGAAAGAAAACTGTTGCTAACAAGAAGAAAGCTACCAAATAATCTAATAGTCCTATGGCAAAAGCAAAGAAAAGAAAGATTAGCGTCGAACCAGAAGGTTTGGCATATATCAAAGCAAGCTTCAATAATATCATTATCTCCATTACCAATAAGCAAGGTCAGGTGATAAGTTGGGGTTCTGCTGGTAAGGCTGGATTTAGAGGATCTAAGAAGAATACACCATTCGCTGCTCAGATAGCTGCTAAGACAGCTGCTCAGGTAGCTTATGATGCAGGGATGAGATATGCAGAAGTGTATGTTAAAGGACCTGGATCTGGTAGAGAATCTGCTATAAGAGCGATAGACGAGACAGGCATTAAGATCACAAGGATTAAGGATGTTACACCGCTACCTCACAATGGATGTAGACCTCCTAAAAGAAGAAGAGTATAATAATAATATAACCATAGACCTTCAAATTGTCACAGATAAATGGCTAGATATACAGGACCTAAAACTAAAAAAGCAAGAAAATTCGGCGAAGCAATTTACGGACCGGATAAGAGTTTTGAAAAGCGTAAATATCCACCAGGTCAGCACGGAAATGGTAGAAGACGTAAGCAAAACTCTAACTACGCTATACAGTTAATGGAAAAGCAAAAAGCAAAGTACACATACGGTATACTTGAGAGACAGTTTAGAAATCTATTCGTAACAGCTTCGAGAAAAAGTGGTGTAACAGGAGAGATCTTACTTCAGTTTTTAGAAGCTAGACTTGATAACACTGTGTACAGGTTAGGATTAGCAAGATCTAGAAGAGGTGCAAGACAATTAGTATCTCACAAGCATATATTAGTCAATGGGATATTGACAAATATACCTTCATGTCACTTAAAACCTGGAGACGTTGTATCAGTAAGAAATAAGTCAAGACATCTAGAAGTCATAAATAATGCTTTAGGTGGAAGTGCATCAGAAGTCAGAAAATGGGGTTGGTTAGAATGGAATCCTGAGAGACAGGAAGGGACATTTATGGCATATCCAGAGAGACAAGCAATTCCAGAGAACATTAATGAGCAGTTAATCGTAGAATTATATTCTAAGTAAGACTTCATTTTAGGAATTATTCACTAATTCATTTTAGCTACAAAAAGCCTATAACTAACTTATGAGCATCCTAAACTTTCAGAGACCAAATAAGATACTATTAAGCAAAGCCGACGATTTCGATGGTTCGTTTGAGTTTAAGCCACTCGAGCCAGGATTCGGACAGACAATTGGTAACTCCCTCAGAAGAGTTTTACTTTCTTCACTCGAGGGTTTCGCAATATCAGCTATTAGAGTAGCAGGTGTTGATCATGAGTTTTCGACTATCAAAGGCGTGGTGGAAGATGTTGTGGATATAATACTTAATCTTAAGCAAGTGAGAATCAAACCTGAGATAGACATGCCTGACATGGAGTCTGAGAAGATATATCTTACAATAAGTGGTAAAGACAAATTAACAGCAGCTGATATAGAAGCACATACAAATGTATTTAAGGTGATGAATCCTGATCTTATCATATGTAATATGGATAAGAGTGTGAATCTGGAGATAGAACTAACAGTAACTAAAGGTAGAGGTTATGTTCCTGCTCATGAGACATTATCCAAAGATGCTCCCATAGGTGTCATCCCAGTAGATGCAATCTATACACCTATCAAAAATGTTGCTTACAAAATAGAAAATACAAGAGTAGAGCAGAGAACGGATTATGAGAAGTTAATATTAGATATCAAAACTGATGGTACAATACATCCTGAAGATGCTGTAAAAGAAGCCTCGCGAATATTGATCCAACACTTAATGCTTGTAACGGATGAGAATATCACATTCGAAAGCGAGAAGAGTAGAGAAGATGATATCGTAGATGAGCATATCTTACACATGCGTAAGTTACTTAAGACTCCATTGGAGGATTTAGATCTCTCAGTCAGAGCATATAATTGCTTGAAAGCAGCTAAGATCAATTCTCTCGGTGAGATGGTCAGATACGACACTAATGAGTTATTGAAGTTCAGAAACTTCGGAAAGAAATCGTTAGTAGAAATCGAAGAACTATTACAAAATAAAGGTCTTACATTCGGTATGGATCTTTCTAAGTATAAATTAGACGAAGAGTAAAATTTGCATAAGGAATCGCATCGACTCGGGGAAGCCCGGATTCTAATTATTTATTAATTCGCATTTCTACTTTCACTACACTGTATAACAAGTCGATTATTGTAAGTAGTTAGAAGGTGATGCACAACTTTTATAACATCGTATGAGACACGGTAAGAAATTTAATTCCCTCGGTAGACAGCAAGGTCATAGACGAGCTCTTCTAAGGAACCTCTCTATTGCACTTATAGAGCACAAAAGAATCACCACTACATTAGCTAAAGCTAAGTCGCTTAGAGTATATGTGGAACCATTAGTAACTAAGGCTAAGACTGACAGCAGTCACTCTAGAAGAGTTGTATTTAGCTACCTTCAAAACAAGGAAGCTATCAAAGAATTATTTAGCACTGTAGCTGACAAGATTGGTGATAGACCTGGTGGTTATACAAGAGTTATCAAGACTGGATTTAGAAAAGGTGATGGAGCAGAGATGGCAATGATAGAGTTCGTTGATTTTAACGAAACTTATAGCAATGCTAAAGAAGAGAAGAAAGGTGGAAGAAGAAGACGTAAGAAGAAAAGTGGTGGAAGTAATGAAGCAGCTACTGCAGCAGCAACAGTTGCAGCAGTTACTGATAAAGAAAGCGCATCAGAAGAAGAATAATTATAATGATATAAATTATCAGATATACATAAGGCAGCAATTATATAATTGTTGCCTTTTTTTATACTTGTATTTATTCTTTATTCGGAAAGTCATATAGAAGGAATCTATTATATTTGCGTAACTCATTTCAGATAAACCATGATAAATAACTTAACACACGATGCCGTACTTCTCTTAGAAGATGGCTCAGTATACAGAGGCAAGGCAGCTGGTAAAAAAGGGATTGGTGTAGGTGAGATTTGTTTTAACACCGGTATGACAGGATACCAAGAAATATTCACCGATCCATCTTACAATGGTCAGATTTTATTAACGACTAATGCCCACATAGGCAATTACGGCGTTAAGAATACAGAAGTAGAATCAGATAAAATTCAGATCTCCGGTTTAGTCTGTAAGAATTTCACTAATGACTACTCTCGGCCCATGGCAGATGTAGACATACAGGCCTATTTTGAATCTAACGGTATCGTATGTATACACCAATTAGATACAAGAGCAATTGTGAAACATATAAGAGATAAGGGCGCAATGAATTGTCTCATATCTACAGATATATTAGATATTGAAGAACTGAAGAAGAAGTGTGCTGCGATTCCTTCCATGGCTGGATTAGAATTAGCGTCATCTGTAAGCACTAAGGAAGTCTACACCTGTGGTGATGAAAATGCTGGGATTAAAATTGCGGTTCTTGATTACGGAACAAAGAAGAACATTCTTAACTGCTTTGTAGAGAGAGGAGCTTATCTAAAAGTTTTTCCAGCGAAGACTTCAGTAGAAGAAATACTAAAATTTGGAGCTGATGGATTTTTCTTGTCCAATGGTCCTGGAGACCCTGCTTCCATGGATTATGCGGTAACTACCATTAAAGCGTTGTTGGAATTAGCTAAGCCAATGTTTGGAATTTGCTTAGGTCATCAGTTGTTAGCATTAGCTAATGATATTCCTACATATAAGATGCACAATGGTCACAGAGGAATTAATCATCCTGTAAAAAATGTGGTGAGTGGTTATTGTGAGATTACAAGTCAGAATCATGGATTCGGTGTAAGCCCAGACGCTATTAAGAATAGTGACAAAGTAGAAATCACACACCTTAACCTAAATGATGATACAATAGAAGGTATAAAGGTAAAAGGTAAACCAGCATTCTCTGTACAGTATCATCCAGAGTCTTCACCTGGACCACATGACTCCAGGTACCTATTTGATCAATTTATTGATACAATTCGTAAGCAAAAGAACTAAAAAAGAAATATGAGCTTAATCGCAGATATTAACGCAAGACAGATATTAGATAGTAGAGGTAATCCTACAATGGAAGTCGATGTCATTACGACAAGTGGATACATGGGTAGGGCAGCTGTACCATCAGGAGCATCTACTGGTAAGTATGAAGCAGTAGAATTGCGGGACGATGATAAAAGCACTTACATGGGTAAGGGAGTAACTAAAGCTGTATCTAATGTCAATAATCAGTTGCAAGATGCACTTATAGGAATGGATGCTTTTGACCAAAGATTAATAGATGACACAATGTTATCATTAGATGGTACAGAAAACAAATCTTCGCTTGGAGCTAATGCAATATTAGGCGTATCTCTAGCTTGTGCCAAAGCTGCCGCTGAAGAATCAGGGCAGTCTCTATACAGGTATATAGGAGGCGTTAATGCATACACACTGCCAGTACCGATGATGAATATACTGAATGGAGGATCTCATGCAGATAACAGTATAGATTTTCAAGAATTTATGATCGTACCAGTAGGAGCTGAGTCTTTTTCTCTTGGATTGAGAATGGGGGTAGAAGTATTCCATCACTTGAAGAAAGTTCTAAAGTCTAAGAATTACTCCACTAATGTAGGGGACGAGGGCGGTTTTGCACCTAATATAAAGTCAAACAAAGAAGCGATTGAGATTGTGTTACAATCTATTGAGTCAGCTGGATATAAACCAGGTGATGAAATTATGATTGCTATGGATGCAGCGGCATCAGAATTCTATGATAGTAAAGAGAAGGTATACCACTTCCATAAGTCTACAGGAGATAAGCTTAGTTCTTCTGAGATGGTAGATTACTGGAAGAATTGGACAGAAAATTATCCTATTTTCTCAATAGAAGACGGCTTAGATGAGGATGACTGGTCAGCTTGGTCTATGTTGACTTCGAAGATAGGGCACAATACACAGTTGGTAGGTGACGATTTATTTGTAACCAATACTAAGAAATTACAAAGAGGAATAGAAGAAAAATCTGCAAATTCTATTCTAATAAAGGTCAATCAAATAGGATCATTATCGGAGACGATAGACGCAGTAACTTTAGCTAACAAGAACAGCTTTACATCTGTGATGAGTCATAGATCTGGAGAGACTGAGGATACAACGATAGCTGATCTATCCGTTGCACTTAGTACAGGCCAGATTAAGACAGGCTCGGCATCCCGAAGTGATCGGATAGCTAAGTACAATCAACTATTGAGAATTGAGGAAGAGTTAGGATCTACAGCATATTACCCTGGAAAGTCGATACTCAAGTAAGCAATACCCATAGACTATCGCCTAATCCATATATCAGCGGAAATTGATATATTTGTGCCTGAATCTTGAATAAATATTGGGATTCTGTTTTATCCACCACTTACACGACATAGAATCTATTTATTAGGGTATTTCTTAAATAACGATAAGGATGATGGATATTTTAATGCAGAAACTTAAGGATTTAGATTACAATTGGATTAATAAGTATACGATTGTAATCGCATTGTTCGTAGTATGGATTAGTTTTTTTGATAAGTATAGTCTTGTTACACAATACAAGCTTAGTATAACACTTCATGAATTAGAAGATAGGAAGTTAAGCTACGAAGATCAGCTTAAGGAAGCTCTGATAGAAAGAGAGATGATCAAAAATAATAGCGAAAGGTATGCAAGAGAAAACTATCACATGCATAAAGACAATGAGCAAGTCATCGTAATAAATAAGTCAAATAAAAAATAAAACTCAAAACTCAATGAGCGTATTAGTCAATAAGAATTCAAAAATTATAGTACAAGGAATTACTGGGAAAGAAGGAAGTTTTCATGCATCTCAAATGATAGAGTATGGAACGCCCGTCGTAGGAGGCGTTACTCCTGGGAAGGGTGGTCAAGAACACTTAGGGGTACCAGTATTCAATACAGTGTCAGAAGCTGTAGATAAAGCAGGGGCAGACACAACAATTATATTTGTACCACCACCATTTGCAGGTGATGCAATTATGGAAGCTGCAGCAGCAGGTATCAAAGTGATCATCTGCATCACAGAAGGTATTCCAGTGCAAGATATGGTCAAAGTAAAAGCATATATAAATGATATGGACTGCAGACTTATCGGACCTAATTGTCCAGGTGTTATGACACCGGGTGAGGCTAAAGTAGGGATCATGCCAGGATTCATACATAATCCTGGTAGAATAGGAATAGTATCCAGATCAGGGACCCTAACCTATGAAGCTGTTGATCAAGTCACAAAAGCAGGAATGGGGCAATCCACTTGCATCGGTATAGGAGGAGACCCTATCCCAGGTACGACGACTAAGGATGCAGTAGAGTTACTTATGAACGATCCGGATACAGACGGTATCGTAATGATAGGAGAGATAGGAGGTAATATGGAAGCCAATGCAGCGAGATGGATTAAGGAACATGGTACTAAACCAGTTGTAGGATTTATAGCAGGTCAGACTGCACCAGCAGGAAGGACGATGGGACATGCTGGAGCGATAGTGGGTGGAGCAGAAGATACCGCAGAAGCTAAGATGAAAATAATGACTGAATGTGGTATTTCTGTGGTTAATTCGCCAGCAGACATAGGTGCTACGATGGCTAAGTTGTTAGGAAAGTAAAATCCAATGTTTTTTGTTCTTAGAACAATAAGATAAATCATTTTAAAGCCTCGACATTATTGTTGAGGCTTTTTTTTTGCGGCATGCTAACAGCTGAATATAGTATTATACTCCTACCTACCTCTCTGCATTACTTATTGATTTTTAAGACATTACCCTCCGCAACTTCAACTCAATAGGCTTTAAAACCGACATTTAACATTATATATTTATCATATGTATATATTATTGATAATCAATATCATACACATGTATTAATAATATAATACTATTTAATATAGTTATTTATTATTATATATAAACTACTGATTATAAAGTAGTACGGTCTTTGTATGGTGATAAAGGTATAATCTCATCTATATGTATAACGATCACTTGAATTCCATATTTACTACACTGGCTTTGAGGCCGACTTTTCTGCTGACTATAGATGATGAGAACTGTATTCCTTTCCCTTGGAATGGCAATTGAATATGAATATTAATCCCAATAAACATTAAGTATGCGACATGTAACAAAAAGAAATATTGCTAAACTACTTTTAAGTTTTTCAATTCTGTTTTTATTTTCAAATGCATATACGCAATGTCAGGCTCTGCAAATTATAGGATTCAACTCTGATAATCCCGATCAAATTTTATTTGAAGCTACTTCTGATATTCCAGCGGGCACTGTATTTTATTTTACGGATAATGAGTGGGATGATACAACCGAATCATTCGTTGACATTAGAGAGGATGAGGAAACATGGACTGCGCCAGTGGGTGGCGTAGCAACAGGAAGCACAATTTTGTGGTCAGCTTCTACATCTACAACGGCAACTTCTATTACTTGCGGGTCAGTGAGTGGTAATCCTCCACGAATCACCAATGGGGACGATGGAATATATTTATTATCAGTTGCTCCTTCTACTACGATGGGAGATGTTGCTGCGGGAGATATTTGCTTTTTTGCATCTTTTGGAAGTTCTGGGTCTATGGTAGGAATACCATCTGTAGATCTTAATGCTAATAATAATGCTTTTTTTGATGGAACGGGTACCATCACAGAACCAGATGATTGGGATGCTACTACTGGTGACAGATTTGATTTAGTAGGTTCTTGTAGTTCAATAGCAGCAGCCTGCGCTGCCCCGCAATTCACAGCAATAGCAACATGTATTGATGGTGGAATTGCAGCAAGTTTTGATACGTATTATGTATCTGTAGAAGTGACGGATGCTGGATCTGCAACTGAAGATGTAAGTGTTTCTGTAGCTTCATTATCTGGATCTATTACAGGAGGTACAGGAACTATTGTTTTGGGTCCTTTCCCTTTTGCTGATGGCTTAGGTGATCAGATCGTGACTGTAGCTGATGCTGCAGTTCTGACTTGTAATGCGATTGCGGAAGTCAGCGAACTAAGATGTGGATACACACCAGATAATGGTAACGATGCTGCTAGCGCTCAGAATGCATGCGGTGTATTCTGTGCTACACAGGGACAGGCGATGGCATCAGTAACGGTACCAGCTCTGATAGCGCAAGCAGCACCCACATCAGTATCTCAAGGACAATATAATACTACTAACCATGTATACGTTCTCGTAGCAGAAGGTAATGTAGTAGACTTAAATAATAACGGCTTGTTCTCATCATTGGTAAATGGAACAGTATATACAATATATGACTTTAATGTTATAGAAACTGATAGGACTAATTTTGAATCACAGTTTGTTATAGGTAATGCATATGCTGCGCCTATGGGAAGTGATTGTTTCTCTTCGTGTGGAAGTGTTACTAAAATACCTAATTGCACTTCTTGTCCCACGATTTCTGTATTGACAGCAACATCTCCGATTTGTTCTGGTACTGAAATCACTGACTTAGATGCAACGATTTCTGGTTTTGATCAGACAGAAAATGGAGATGAAGATTATACAATAGAATTTATATATACAACAACACAAGCTGCTGATGCAGCTGCTGTCTATGCTTTGGATATTACGACGGCTGATGTTACTCAAGTAGGAACTGTTACCATTACTGCAGCAGGTGTGATGACTGCTGAGGCACCAGATTTTACTTTACCTACCGCATTAGCACAGACGACATACTTTATCTACGCAAGAATATTAAATGCAGCAACAGTTGTACCTGATGCCAATTGTAGACCTTTCGCTGAGACAAGTATTATGGTAAATCCTAACCCTGTAGTAGTAATCAATAATGCGACTGTGTGTATGGGAACAACAACCGCGGACGTAAATGTAGCGACGACAAGCGGATCACCAACAATGTACTCTTTAGATTATGACGCTACTGCAGAGGGTGTTGGATTTGTTGATATACCAACATCATCGAATCTTCCAATATATACCATCCTTGCCAATGCTGCTGCTGGCACTTACAATGGTGTATTTAATTATTCTGATGCAAACGGATGTAGTGGCACTGATCCATTTACAATAACTATAAATGCTAATCCAGTAGCTACACTTAATGATCCAACTATATGTATAGGATCAGAAACAGCTCCGATTACATTTACAACTGCAAGCGGAACACCGACAATGTTTGCTATAGATTATGATGATATGAATATTACAGATGTGGCAACAACAGCAACTCTGCCTACAGATCATATGCTTCCAGGTAATCTTGCAATGGGTGATTATACAGGTACGATAACTTATACTGATGCGAATGGATGTAGCGGAACAGATGAGTTTACAATATCAATAATAGGAGCTGCTACTGCGGGAACTGCTACAGCACTTTCTTTATGTAATGCTAACCCTTCACAATTTTCAGTTAATTTATTTGATAATCTGGCTGATGAAGATGCAGGAGGTACATGGACTGCAGCTATGGCTAATCCAGCAACTTTAGATATCTCTGATCCTACTATGGTAGATTTTCAGAATACAATGGCTGGAACATACAATTTTATATACACAGTTACAGGAACAACGTCTTGTGCAGATGATGAAACATTAGAAATCACATTAACGAATTGTTTTGATTTGGCATTGACCAAGATACTAACAACAACTGGGGTGGTTAAGCCTGGCGATAATGTCACCTTTGATATATCTGTTGTCAATCAAGGAATGGTGACGGCTTTTGATGTAGATATCGAAGATTATTTTTATAGTTCAGAATTAACTTTCGTATCGGCAATTTTACAAGATCCAGCAGTATTCTCTGGTTCACAAATCACTAATGGGTTTTCCATTGATGAGATCGCAGTTGGAGCAACTGCCATAGTACAAGTTACTATGACCATTAATTTAGATTTTACAGGTAATACGATAATCAATAACGCAGAGATCATAGGAGCCGCAAGTGTAAATAATGGACCTGATGCAATAGATTCTGATAGTACTCCTAATTCTGATGATGGTACTATGTCGGACTCTAATGACAATGATACAGGTCTTACGGATGGTAGTGATGATTATGATCCTGCAACCATAATGGTCTGCCAGTCTAATTGTGGAGACTTCCCTTGGGATGGGACTAATTAAAAATATAAGAATCATAGGTACAATTGAAGATACTCTGCAGATATGAATTTTTAATAAGAATCGAAACAGCATAGTTATGCTAAAAATAATAATACAGGTCATTAGTTTTGTCACAATTAGCATGATGCATTTGTCATCATATGCTCAGTGTGATGATGTATATATCGCGGGCTTAATGGATGGTCATACAATGAGTGCTACACCAAAGTTCGTCCTTATCTGTGCCAATACTGATATTCTTGATCTCAGTATATATAGCGTAGGCTCTGCTAATAATGGAGGAGGAACAACCTCACCTGGCGAGTATACTTTTCCTAGTGACGCTTTGGCAGCAGGTGACTGTGTGACATTAGCTACAGAAGTACCTATGTTCTTAGAGTATTTTGGTTGTAATCCCACATATACTAACGGTAGTGTGGTCAATGTCAATGGTGATGATGCGATAGAGTTATTCTGTAATGGAACACTTATAGATGTGTATGGTGATGTAGATACTGATGGGACAGGTGAGCCATGGGAGTATGTAGATGGTTGGGCAGTAAGATTGGCTTCTAATACTTCACCCAATCCTAATTTTAATGTATCAGAATGGATTGTGGCACCTATGCAGACTCCCATGATGCACCACTTTAATGATAATGGAAACCAAGAAGTTAGTTGTCCAGATTGTAATATAACTGATGTAGTCTCAGGTACACAATCGGGGTGTGACCCAGTAACGAATACTTATACTCAAGATATTATAGTGACCTACTCAGGTGGTCCTGGCACTGGTAACCTTGTGGTCAATGGACAATTATTTACATTAGAGCCAAGCCCTCAGACGGTGACATTATCTGGACTTGACTCTGATGGTTTAGGAGTAGATGTATCAGTGTCATTCTCAGATTTACCTGGATGTACAGCATCACTAACTGACTTATTTACAGCACCTGACAATTGCTTTGTTCCAGTCCTTACATGTTCTATCTCTAATCTATCTGTTGAGAATATATCTTGTAGTGATGCAGGATTAAGTGTAGATATTTGTTTTGATCATGAGAATCCAATATCATCGGAGATCGCTATTACTATTGCAGGAACTTATGTAGGAAATTTTAATTATCCTACAAATTCTGGTGATTGCGTCAGTGTGAATAGTATGATATTTACTTCAGGAATGACAGATATTACGATCAGAGATGCAGCATCTACAGATAGAATCTACATCAGTGAATTCCATTATGATAATGCAAGTAATGACGTCGGAGAGTTCATTGAAGTTACTGGTCCTGTAGGAACAGACTTTACAGGTTATAGTCTGTCACTATATAATGGCACTAATAATTCTGAATATGACAATATAGATCTCACAGGTATTATTCCTGGAACAGCTGGAGCTTGCGGCGTGATCTCATTTGATACTCCAGGATTGCAGAATGGACCAGATGCCATTGCATTGGTCGATGATCTGGGAGTAGTGGTGCAATTTATTTCCTATGAGGGTGTGCTTACTGCTATAGGTGGTCCTGCTGATGGAATGACGAGTGTCGATGTCATAGTAGAAGAATCGACCACTGCAGCCGTCACATCTTCATTGTCATTAATAGGGGGTGTATGGAATGTCACAGATCCTAATAGTAGGGGAGCGATTAATACTGGTGCAACGTGTACAGCACCGTGTGAGCAATCAGTGACATTTGCAAGTCCATCTTGCTGCAGTCCTTTTGTTGTTGATGCATCTGCTTTTTGTTCAGATGGTAATTCCCCATTCTTAGAAGAGCAGTACTATATAGCTGTAGAGTCAATAGAGGGAGGTCATAATTCTGGCAGCTACAATGTCTCTATTCAGGGATTAACTCAGACTTATTCAGGTGCTCGATTGGTTTTTGGGCCCTTTGCTCATTCTGGAGTCGGCAATGCTAATCAGTCTCTTACCGTATTAGAAACGAGTAGCTTATGTCAAGAAACAATAGACATAACGGAAACAATATGTACGGATATTAATGGATCAGGTTCAGCAGATAATGACTTGGCATACTGTAGTTGTGATGCTAATAGTAGTACTGATAACCCAGGTGTGATTATCTCTCAGAGTGTACCAGGTAGCTATATGTCAGGAGGCACTTCTGATAAGACTCAGGTCTACATACTTTCGGAATCTAATACTGGAATTATAAAAATTGTAGATATCAATAACACAGGTTTATTCAGCAATCTTGGAGGAGAGGAATATTATGTTTATGCAATTAATTATGACGATAATAATTCTGATGATTTACAGAATCTATTGACGATCGGAGGAACTTTAGATATAGAAGAAGTACAGACACAATCTGCCCCGTATGATGATGAATGTTATTCCATCTGCGGACCAGCAAGTTATTTACTTGATTGTTTTCCTACTTCTGGATCTCTCTCATGTAATGATCATCTCAATATATCAGTAGGGTCTACTTGCGAGGTAGAATTAGAGCCAAGTATTTTCTTGCAAGGCGCAATAGGTAACTTAGATAATTATCAGATCGTCATCACAGATGACCAGAATAATATTATAGATTATAATAGTGTAACAATCGCTAACTCTGATGATATTAGAAATTATTTAGATCAAAATCTGACATTTACAATTACAGATATTTGCTCTGATAATACATGCTGGGGATTGGTAACTTTTGAGGATAAAACACCTCCAGTGATTACATGTGACTGTCCAGTCGGAGGCGAGGATACTGATGGTGACGGGATCGGAGATGCATATGCGGGTGATTGCATTTTTAATTGCTATGAGATATCTCTCATAGAAGGTGATGTTAACAATGCCTTACCAAGTGATATAGAAGACTTTGTCAATAATGATATAGACGATAATTGTTACGACTATACGGTAGACGATGTGACATTTGAGGATGACCTAACCGATTTAGGGCCTTGTGCTGGCAGTAAACTGAGAAGAACATGGACAGTTAAGTTTGAAGATATTAATCGACCTGGCACCCAAAATACGGTGAGTTGTACTCGTGAGTATTTGTTCTCACCGATAGATCTATCTACAATAGATACTGCTCAGGTTACTTCTCCTGAGGACGATGTTGTATACTGGCCGGTATATCAGACTGAGATAGATTGTCACTTAGGAACTGATCCTTCCTCTATCGGTCGTAACCTCGGATTGGAGTTTGCCTATCCACATATTTACATTGATGGTGAGCCCTTTGTTATAGAAGATAACCTATGCAATCTATCCGTTAATTATGAAGATATTATGCTGGACGGGTGTAGTCCGACTTGTAACGGAAATAGAAAAGTTCTTCGGAAGTGGACAATTTTAGATTGGTGTACATCCAATGTCTATCGATATACTCAGATTGTGAAGTCAGTAGATGACCTGGAACCGATAGTGAACATAGGAATAGATAGTATTGCTGCTGTGGTCAGTGGAAATTCTTGTACAGCAAACATCGAACTGGCTGCACCGCTTGTATCAGCAGATTTTTGCGAAGGGGCATTAGATTATTATATAGAAAATAATACAAATGAGTACACCATTTCTGGCAACAGTACAGATGGGTATATGCTTAACGGAGTGCCTACAGGCGAGCACGTAGTGTATTACGCTGCTGCTGATTGCTGCGGTAATATCGGAAGAGATAGTCTTATAGTTACAGTTACAGATAATAATAGACCAGCTTGCATAGCGATAGAAAGACTCGTAGTTGCTCTTAATAATTCTGGCACTACAGGTCCTGATGATATATTAGCAAGAGTGTCAGCACATAGCGTTGATAATGGATCATTTGACTTTTGCTCAGAGGTTACCTTAGACCTCAGAAGGTTGACTGATAATTGTGATAGTGATAATAGTTTTTTCGGTCCATTAATCTCATTCTGTTGTGAGGATATGAATGTAGACGGATGGGGAGAAGTAGAAGTCGAACTGCGAGTAACTGATGCTGGAGGTAATGCATGTCTGGTAAGATCCATGGTTATATTACAAGATAAATCAGTCGATGATATTACATGTCCTGACGGTATGATTATAGACTGCATGGATGATATTTCTGATCTAAGTATCACAGGAGTTCCTTCTGTAAGTGGAATATGTGGCGCAGTAACATTAGACTTTAATGCAACGGAAGTTGTAGATGGCACAATTCCATTCTCTAAACCTAACAATGCCTCACCACTAGTCGATATAGATGATGACGGTGATAATGATGTTGTGCCTCCATATGATGAGACTTGTGGATATGGAGCATTGTTGAGAACATTCAGAGATGGTAACAGCGTGATCTGTTCACAATACTTTGTCGTATTTCCAGCTGATCCGTTTGATCCTAATTCTATCGTATGGCCAGCAGATGCTACTGTAGATTGTGCATCATTTGATCCTGGTGTTCCGACATTTTCTGAAGTGACTTGTGGTAATATTGCAATAGGTATAGAGTCTGATACTTTTAGAACAGTCGATCATGCATGTTATAAAGTTGCACATACCCATTCTATCGTGGACTGGTGTACTTATACTATTTCTGATGGACAGCAAGGTATCTATACTCATACTCAATATATAACCGTTGTCGATGACTCGGCACCTGATATTATAGCTGAGGATAATTTGGTCTATGAGATTACAGAGAATTGCTTCATACCAAGCCTTAGCCTAATTGTAGTAGCTACAGATAATGACAATTGTCCTGATGAGAAATTAGATTGGTTAATAGAATTAGATTATGATATCGATGGATCTATACAAGAAAGATTTGTTCATAATACCTTTTCTGGAGATACATTATTTATTCCTTTACAGACAACTTCTGTAGGCGATTACGCCATAACTTATACTGTAACTGACGATTGTGGTAACGTGGGTAAGAGAACGATCCGATATACGATAGTGGATAAGAAATCCCCGACACCTTACTGCATCAATGTCTCCACAGCAATAATGGATAACGGCGAGGTAGAGATATGGGCTATAGACCTTAACTTAGGGAGTACAGATAATTGTACTAATGTAGAGGACTTAAGATACAGTTTCTCTAATATAGAACCTCCGAATTCAGATGTGTTCTATAATCCAGAAAATGGTAATATAGCCTCAGAAGTAGACTATTATAATGGCGAAGCGGATAGTTATGATTCAAAATTGCGTTCTTCAGGTAGAGTCATTAGTGCAGATGACATTGATGAGAATGGTAGAGTGACGCTATCTGTATATGTGTGGGATGAAGATGGAAATTTTGACCTATGTACGGTGACAGTTTCTGTGTCAGATAACAACACATCTAATGTTGCTGCAGTAAGCGGTCAGTTCTACACAGAGATGGGAGATAGGGTACAATCGGTTAATACTAATATAACTAACAGCTCATCAGGTCTTGTAGAGAATGCAATGAGTAATAAGAAAGGGCAGTATGCTTTTGAAGGTATTACGGCGTATACTGAATATGATATAACTGCAGATAAGAATGATGATTACCTAAATGGTATAAGTACTCTCGATATTTTGCAAATGCAAAAACATATTCTTAATCAAGAATTACTTGATAGCCCATACAAGATGATCGCTGCTGATATAACCAATGATAGAAATATTACGGCTTTAGATCTGATAGAATTGAGAAAATTGATTTTGGGTATCAATGATTCATTTACACATAATGGATCTTGGAAATTTATCGAGGAGTCACAGATATTGGATATAAATAATCCATGGAATTACGAAGAAGAAATTCATATCGATAACTTGGTATCTGATCGAGAGGATCAAGATTTCATAGCTATCAAAATAGGAGATGTCAATAATACGGTCATCCCTAACGTTGTGCAAAAAGCAACAGAACTAAGGAAATCAGAAAGAGTAGAATTGAGATACGAGAATAGATATGTAGAGGTGGGAGATAACATAACTCTAAGTCTATATACGGATAGGACTGATATATATGGTTATCAGATAAGCCTTTCTACTGTAGGTATGGATATCATCTCTTGTAACGGAAGAGATATCGCTGAAGGTAATTATAATATACTCACTGACAATAGATTAGCTATATCCCATAACAGCGGTTATCCAGTGGATAATGATGATGCTATCATCTCCTTAGACTTGCTTGCTAATGAAGGTGGATGGTTGTCAGACAAGATTCAGGTGATATCTGATGTGATGAGATCTGAAGCTTATGTATCTACAGATTTTGATTTTGCTAATTTTATTTTACTGCCATATGATGAGAGTACATTCGAGCTCTATCAGAATGAGCCTAACCCGTTTACTGATTACACGACGATTACATTTGAGTTGCCAGAAGATAATGACGTAAGACTATCATTATACGATGTAAAGGGTCAATTAGTCAAAGAAATCACACGTTATTATACCAAAGGAACAAATACAATAAGATTATCAAAAGAAGATATAGGTATCGCCGGATTAATTTATTACAATTTAGAAAGCGGTACGCAATTTGCAACTCGACGTATGATATTAATAGAATAATACTGATTAATATTAAAGATATAAAACCAACCTTACACACAAAAAAGAGGTGTCTTAGAAATAGGACACCTCTTTTGTATTTTTATAATTAATTACATAAAGAAATGTCTGTATATTATTTCTTTTCTTTGAGCTAAGATGAAGCAGAGATACTTCATAGAGATCGCTTACAAAGGCACAACATTCGCTGGCTGGCAAATCCAGCCAAATGCTATTGCTATACAAGAACTCATAGAAAAAGCATTATCTACTATTTATAATTCTAAGATTGGTATCGTAGGATGTGGGAGAACGGATGCTGGTGTACATGCATTGCAGTATTATTTTCATGTAGATCTGGACGCTTCTCGATATGAGGATAGCATGATTCTCTATAAGCTTAATGGGATGTTGTCTTATGATATCGCTGTAAAAAAAGTGCACAAAGTAGATCATACAAGACATGCTCGTTTTGATGCTACGGGAAGGGCTTATACTTACTTTATTCATTTTGGGAAAGACCCATTTCGATTAGATGTTTCTTATAAGTACAATCAGTCTATTAAGCCAGATATTGAAGGCTTACAGAAAGCTGCAGCTTTGTTATTAGAATATGATGGGTTCTTCCCATTCTGCAAGACTAATACCGAAGTCGACAATTATAAGTGTGAAATAATGATATCAAAATGGATAGTAGATAAAGATGGTAGCTTAGAATATCATATCAAAGCCAATCGTTTTCTTAGAGGTATGGTTAGACTAATAGTTGGGATGTGTATCAATGTTGCAATGGGAAAGGTTAGCATAGAAACAGTGAAGGAATCTTTGGATAATCAAGAGCGATTAGAATCTGCATGGTCAGTTCCTTCGGAGGGTCTATTTCTATCAGAAGTAACTTATGATTTTATAAAAGTCTGATCTATAATAATAAAACAACATCTTTCATTAATAAGAACTAAAATACCTATTGAATCAAATCAATATATACAGCCCACTTCTCAATAATAGAATCAAGTATGTCTTTGATTTTATATTCGAACCTGCAGAAGATTATATACTAATCTATCATGATGATCTTAAAATATTTTCTGGTTTATCGGGGTTGAAAATCAACTATTCTAAAGATATTATTCCAGGCTCTATCACAATCAGTCCATCCGGTTATTTTGAGAATGAGATTCTAATTCCAAACTTAACGAAGGAAATCGAATATGTAGACAATGATTTCTCTTTTGACTTAGTTGCGGCAATATTTTACTTATTAAGTAGATCTGAAGAATACAATCTTGTGCAATTGGATGAGCATGGGAGATACACCCATACCGAAAGCATTTTGTATAAGAGGGATTTGTTAGCTCTTCCAGTAGTGGATATATGGTGTAACACTTTCTATGAGCTTGTACAGCAATATACAGGCGTAAAAATTCTAACAAAGTATACTCTACATTCCACCATAGATGTAGATCATATATATGCATTCAAGTCGAAGTCAAAGCATATTTCTGCCGCCTCTCAACTTAAGGATATTGTCACATTAAATACAAAGCGATTACAGGATCGAAAATTGGATAGAGACCCATTTGACACCTATGATTATCTTACTGAATTGCATCGTCGGAAGCAGATTCCATTAATGTTCTTTTTCCTCACAAGCGAAAGAGGAGAGTATGATAGATCGCTTTCTCCTGACCATCCTGACTTTATACAATTAGTGCAAGAACTGTCGGCAGATCATCCTATAGGTATACATCCTTCCTATCACTCTTATCTGGATTTTAGTAAGATCTTATCTGAAAAAACCAAGCTCGAAAGTATCATAGAAAGACCAATAGAGTCATCACGTCAGCATTATCTAAGGCTTTCTATGCCAGATACTTACAAGCACCTGATAAAATGCGGAATCACGAAAGATTATTCGATGGGGTATTCTAATCAGCTTGGGTTCCGAGCAGGGACTTCTCGTTCGTATTATTGGTATGATATACAATCTGATCAGCAGACGGACTTACAAGTATTCCCATTCCAAATCATGGATGTGACACTCAGAAGACTAAGTAATAATGATAGAAATATAGCCTTTCAAGTGTCAGAGAAAGTAATTGACAATATTAAAGCTGTCAATGGGACTGCCAGATTAATATGGCATAATAGCTCATTCTATGATACCGAAGGTTGGGGAGATTGGGATAAGACTTATGAAGCCATCTTGGAATATGCGATGCCATAAACTGCATAAGGTATTGGATTTCATAGATGATGTTACAGGGCAATAGTAAAACGGCTTATTATTAAAATTGCAATAAATAGGATTTTAACTCCTATAACTTATCTTCGCTATCATGAATGCAATAGGTGTCTCCCCTCAAGTTTTATTGATAACGGTTATTGTATACTTTGCATTACTGTATGTAGTCTCTTATTTCACAAGTCGTAATGCTGATACTGATACTTTCTTCCGAGCTAATAATAAGTCACCGTGGATTCTTGTAGCTATAGGTATGATCGGGGCATCATTGTCTGGAGTGACATTCATATCTATTCCTGGCGTGGTAGGTGCTGGTGGTGCTAATCAGGCTTTCTCATGGATGCAGATGGTACTCGGTTTCTTAGTAGGTTATGCAGTCATAGCACTTATACTTATGCCCATCTATTATCGGATGAACTTAACGTCTATATACGGCTACTTAGAGAATCGATTTGGATTTTGGTCATATAAGTTTGGAGCATTCTACTTTATATTGTCACGTATAATTGGTGCTTCATTTAGGTTGTATTTGGTAGCTATGGTATTACATCCATTTGTTTTAGGTCCTTTAGGAATTTCTTTTGAGCTGACGATCTTTTTCACCTTATTGTTGATTTGGATATATACTTTTAAGGGCGGTATCAAGACAATCGTATGGACTGATACAATACAGACAATTACCATGTTGTTGGCGGTATGCTTTACGATATACTTTATTTGTGAAGGTATGGGGATGAGTATAGGGAGTATGATGGATAGGGTAGAATCCTCTGGGCTTAGTCAGATTTTCTTTTTTGAGAATGGATGGTCGGACCCTAATAATTTCTATAAGCAGTTTATTTCAGGAGCACTAATAGCGATAGTGATGACAGGATTGGACCAAGATATGATGCAGAAAAATCTTACATGCAAAACACTTGGCGATGCACAGAAAAATATCTTGGTATTTAGCATTATTCTAATATTTGCTAATCTGCTTTTTATAAGCTTAGGAGCCATCTTATATATCTATGCTGGAGATCTTGGAATCATGATTCCTGAAAGTACAGATCAGTTATTTCCTTTGATTGCATTACAACACCTACCTCCTATGATAGGAGTCGTATTTATAATAGGATTAATTGCCGCTGCTTATTCTAGCGCTGATTCTGCATTGACAGCATTGACCACTTCTTATTGTGTAGATTTTTTAGATTTTGAAAAGAGAGATCTCTCAGAAAAAGAAAAAAAGAAGAAGAGACTAATCGTACATGTAGGATTCACAGTCATACTTTTCTTAGTCATTTTCGTTTTCAATCGACTGAATAATGATGCAGTAATTAATGGTTTATTCAAAGCTGCAGGTTATACCTATGGACCACTCTTAGGATTATACACTTACGGCATCTTAACGAAAATGAAAACGTGGGACAAGTTGGTACCTCTTGTAGTGATAGCTTCGCCTATTATAACTTTTGTAATAGATTACAATAGTGCAGATTGGTTCGGAGGATTTACATTTGGATTCTTTGTCTTAGCACTAAATGGATTGCTGACTTTTTTGGGCTTACTGACTCTCAATTTTGTAATGCCTAATAGTACTCGCGTCTTAACCTAAAAATATTTTCGACTTATGAATCTAAATACAATCGACTGGATCATCATTGCAGCATTTTTTGCATTCACAATGATGATCGGTCTGTGGGCATCTAAGCGAGCAGGTAAAAACAGTAAAGAGTTCTTCTTGTCAGGACGAGATATGCCATGGTGGTTATTGGGTGTCTCTATGGTCGCAACGACCTTTTCTGCCGATACACCTAATCTTGTAACAGACATAGTCAGACAAAATGGTGTCGCAGGTAACTGGGTCTGGTGGGCTTTTTTGCTGACAGGCATGATGACTGTATTCGTATATGCTAAGCTATGGAGAAGATCAAGGATTACAACAGATTTAGAATTTTACGAATTAAGATATAGTGGACCAGAGGCGGCTTTTCTGAGAGGATTTAGAGCTTTGTATTTAGGTTTCTTTTTTAATGTGATGATCATGGCAACGGTTCTATTAGCAGGTATAAAAATTGGCGGGATTATGCTGGGGTTATCACCTGTTCAGACCGTTGTGATTGTATCGGTATTCACAGTTTTGTATTCTTCTTTAGGTGGTCTGAGAGGGGTAGTGATGACAGATTTTTTCCAGTTTATTCTCAGTATGATCGGAATGATTATCGCCACAGTATATATCATACAACTACCTGAGATAGATGGCTTAGCTAACTTGGTCAGTCATCCTAATGTAGCCGATAAGATTAACTTCTTGCCTGACTTGACTAACATGGAAATTGCAGTACCTCTGTTTTTTATACCCATAGCTGTGCAGTGGTGGAGCTCATGGTATCCTGGTGCAGAGCCTGGAGGCGGTGGCTATATCGCCCAGAGAATGTTATCCGCTAAGAATGAGAATGATGCAGTTAAGTCTACATTGTTTTTTACTGTTGCTCATTATGCATTTAGACCGTGGCCCTGGATAATTATTGCGTTGGCATCGCTAATTATATTTCCTGATCTTAGTAATATCAAGGAAAGCTTTCCTAATGTCAGTGATGATATATTAGGTCATGATTTAGCATTCGCAGCAATGCTTACCTTATTGCCTAGTGGGCTCGTAGGACTATTAATCGCTTCCCTGATAGCAGCGCTAATGTCAACCATCAGTACTCACTTAAATTGGGGTGCCTCATATATCGTGAATGATTTCTATGTGAGATTTATAAATTCAAATGCAGATGGGCAGTCACAGGTCAATATAGGAAGAGTTGCTACAGTAGCCTTGATGCTATGTTCAGCCATATTTGCACTGATGCTGACGAATGCATTCCAAGCATTTAATCTATTATTACAAATCGGGGCAGGAACTGGACTATTATTTCTACTCAGATGGTTCTGGTGGCGGATCAATGCATACAGTGAAATTGCTGCGATGATCGCTTCTTTTATTATCGCTTTTTATTTTGAGATACTGTACTCTGGAGAGTTGGCCGGACATTATCGATTGATTATTGGAGTGGGCTTAACTTCTATAGTTTGGATAGTGACGACACTGATCACGAGGCCTACGAATATGTCTACTCTGATACGATTCTATAATCTAATCCGACCACATGCTGGTGGTTGGCAGCCTGTTATTTCTTCTACTGATCGTGAATTGTTAGATTACAGTGATTCTAATTCTGATAGGCTGGATGCGATGTCCTCTCCTTCTGAAGTTTCTCCAGCTTCTACACGATCTTTTTCATCTGAGTTACTGATGGTATTCTTAGCCTGTGTAATGGTTTATGCATTTTTATTCGGGACAGGATACCTGTTGTACGGTATGATTGTGTATGCATGCATATCTATTGGTGTGGCGGTATTGTCTATGGTAGGTCTTGTCTATATTTGGAAAAAGTAAATGATTCTTTAATTCGAATAAGAGAAAGTTATCGATCCAAATTATTTTCATGAAAGTGAAAGTCAATCACCAATTTCAAATCCAACTGTATAAAAAATTAGGATTATTTCGACGCCTTATAAAACATATCAAGTAAAATGGTGCAATTTATATCTCTAAAAAATCATCCTCTTGATTCTCAGCTAATCGTTCAGCTTTAGTCTTATCGAATGTGTCTCTCGGGAGAAAGATTTGCTGAGTCTCTGATTCGTTGGCCCATGGATCTTCCTTTTGCTCTTCATCTTTTTCTATGATGCCTTTCATAAGCCAGGCTACAAGTAGGCCTACTATGCCACCTAACAGGTGGCTTTCCCAGCTAATACCTTTTTGGTTAGGAAGCATACCACCTAAATATCCACTATAGAGAATGGTCACAACTAACGCTAAGACGATAGACTTAAGGTTACGCCGAAATATTCCACTACCAAAAATGAATGAAATAAAACCATACACAACACCACTGGCACCGATATGATAGACGGATCTACCAAAAGTCCATACAGCTGCTCCTGTCAATAAATAGATCAAAACAAAAGAGGGTAGTGCCACTCTCTTGTAGAAAAAGTAAATCATAGAGGTTGTCACAAATAGCGGAATAGAATTAGAAATCAGATGCTCCCAACTACCGTGTATAAATGGCGCTGTGATGACTCCGATCATCCCATCTATGGCCCGAGGGAATATACCCCATTGTGATAATGATCCTCCCGTAGTGTATTTATATATGTGGACGATCCACATAATAATGATAAATGTCCCACTAAACTTAAGAGACTTCAGTAAAAACTTCTCGCTATTATCTGACACTATGGAGTTGTATAATTATTATCGATTAGTTATAGCGCCTATGCACTAATTTGATAAAGTTCTTAGCCTTATTGTGCTTAGCAGCATCGCCCCATTCGTATTTCTGAGCTACACTTCTCATCAGTACATCTTTCGCCTCATCAAAAGTCGATAGACCATTCAAGGCAATAAGAATATTATCCATCTCTGACTGATTACCTCCGAATAATTCTTTCATCGTAAATATCTTTTCATTGATGCTCATGGCTTTAGTCAAATCCTGGATAGGGGCTTGACTTAGCTTATCAGATATCTCATTGCCATTGTTGATTTCAAATAATTCTGTGAGTGCTCCTGATATAGCTGGCTTTGCAGCTTCTTTTATCTTCACTGGCTCTGCTGCAGGTTGTCTCTGTACTGTAGCAGGAGCAGGCTCAGGAGCAGGTGGCTCTTCTATCTCGTCATCGATTACTGTGACATGATTCTTTTTCTTTAGTTTCTTTTCCAGCTTTCTTTGCTTCTTGATTTTCTTAAGCATCTCTTTCTCTTCCATATCAGTGATCTCGTCAGCATCTTCCGCAGTAACGGCCTCGTAGAGGTCTAAGACATATGCTTTAAGTAAGTCTTTCTCAGTAGTGCTGGCTTCGCCTATATCATTGACAAGCTCATATAATCTATTTATTTTCTTTAGGATTTTAGATACGCCGGTAATGTCCATTATATAATAATGTTTTTGTTATACAAATTTTTAATGTTTTTGAAGTAAAGGAATGGAAGAACTTCATTAACATATTAAATAAATATATAATATATCAAAAATTACACCCAATTTCCCCAAATCAAAAACTTCACCATTATTAACCATTTTCTTCTCACATTTATTGAGATATTGCAGTTAATTTCTAATACGATAACATTTTAGTAAGCTTACATGTTCTTAGAACCGAATTTTAGAGGTCAGCGAAGTGGATGGATAGAGGTCGTCTGTGGCTCTATGTTTTCTGGAAAGACAGAAGAGCTTATCAGAAGACTGAGACGAGCACAGATCGCTAATCAGAAAGTTCAGATTTTTAAGCCGAAGAAAGACACCCGTTATCATGACGATAATGTGGTATCTCATGATGAGAATGTTATAGCTTCCATTGCGATTAATAATAGCACCCAGATCTATGATCTATTAGAGCAAGTGAATGTCGTAGGCATAGATGAGGCACAGTTTTTTGATAACGATCTGATCAACGTATGTCAGAAACTAGCTGTCAAAGGCATTCGAGTAGTTGTCGCAGGATTAGATATGGACTTCCGAGGCCAGCCCTTCGGACCGATTCCTGGATTACTGGCGGTCGCAGAATACATTACTAAGGTACATGCTATATGCCCTCACTGTGGCAGCCTAGCTACACACTCATATCGACTATCATCAGAGAAGGAAACGATAGTACTCGGAGAGAAAGATAAATATGAGCCGCGGTGTCGAATCTGTTTTGAGATGGGGAATATTTTGGATTTTAGAGTGGGGTAGAGGGTTAATATCTTCATAATTCTCATTCTGCCCTAATCATCCCAGTTAGGCTTTTTATAAAAGAAGAAAGTCTTCTTAATATCTAAGTTAGCTATATAATAAGCTGAAGATCACTCGACTCATTTTTCGCTCGCGAAAAAATAAATTGGCAGTTAAGCGTAGTCTGCAGAAGAGCTTCTGTGTTTAGCGAACTACGTTTGATATTTCATCAAGATTCTGTCTTGGGAACCTGGCGAAAAAAAATCCTGCTAATCGACATATCCTTAAAATCCTGATTCTGCCCTAATCTCTGAGATGTTTTTTTCTGTAAAAGATGTTCAGCACACAGATCTAATAGGTTTCTAAAACCTGTCAGATCTTGCCATGCTCTATGCCCTGATGGTCGCGGTACCGCCAGAGGACGGATAGACTTGACCTCGATCCTATACATTCATGATGTATGCATCTCATTTTATAAAAGAAAAAAGTCAACTTAATATCTAAGTTAGCCAGATAATAATCCGAAGATCACTCGACTCATTCTTCGCTCGCGATAAAAAAAACTCTACTTCCGTTAATCGTAGTTTGCAGAAGCGCTTTTGTGTTAAGCGAACTACGTTTGATATTTCATCAAGATTCTGTCTTGAGTACTTGGCAAAAAAAATCCTGCTAATCGACAAATCCTCAAAATCCTGATTCTGCCCTAATCTCCGAGATGGCTTTTTTTATAAATAAAAAAAGTCTACCTAATATCTAAGCTATCCATTAATAATCCGAAGATCACTCGACAAATTCTTCGCTCGCGATAAAAAAAACTCTACTTCCGTTAAGCATAGTTTGCAGAAGAGCTTTTGTGTTTAGCGAACTACGTTTGATATTTCATCAAGATTCTGTCTTGGTACCAGATAAAAAAAATATCCTTCGAATCGGCAAATCCTTAAAATCCTGATTCTGCCCTAATCACTCCACCTTAACAACCTGAGCAGTAAAAATCAACCTCTCTCTATTATCCTCAGGCAAAAACTCCACACTATAACTCCCAGCAACCAATCCCGACATATCAATCTGAATCAACCCTCTACAATCCAGGTCTCGACATTTATCGTCGGACACCTTCTGCCCCATCATATCAAAAACAAAAAGCTTACCTTTAATACCTTCTGGCAACTCCACCGTAAGCACATCCCTAACAGGATTAGGATACACGGTCATATCACGTCGATAGTAGATTTTCTCTCCGAAGATACTCGTGATCGTAGGATCACACTTATCCTCCTCATCTACTCGCCATCGAGGAAAATTAGGATAACTGCCCGTAGATGATGGTTGTGGTAATCGTAAGCCTCTCTCTACAAAGTTGCAAGCCAGTCCTTTCTCATCAGGCTCATGTATAACATGCATGATGTTAGAGCTACTCCCAGGTCGGATATAGATCTTACAATCAGGTGCTAAGGCACTCACAAAAAAAGTGGTGCCAAACGGATCCTGCACGCCATCGTAGGTATCTATAAGAATCGTACCATCTTCCAGATCTTCTTCCCATAAGTCTACCTGATACAGGGAATCAGTAGCAGATAGATAGACGAATCGAGAGTTAGGGCTGAACTCTACACTGGCAAACTTTATAGACTCAGATTGGCCAAGTGATAAACTTTTAAAATTAGAAAATTGTCCAGTAGCTCTATCAAAATCATAAATCCATAGACCATGATACAATGTGAAGAAAGCATACTTAGTACCATCAGGCGAAAACTTAGCATCCCCAGCTGCAGAAGTATTTTCAAAAAAATTAGTATCCCCAAGAATTGTGGAGTCTATTAACTCAAACCCATCAGAAGATAGTAAATAAGAATAGAAAATATTGTCAACATCTT
>Ga0209187_1000419_pt1 | contig 77428 bp, 39 predicted proteins | sample BantaG_FD_187430 | JGI IMG/M metagenome (GOLD analysis project Ga0209187, IMG submission 187430) | Marine algal microbial communities from Bantry Bay, Ireland - BantryBay_4 metaG (SPAdes) (version 2) | ecosystem: Host-associated > Algae > Red algae > Unclassified | place: Bantry Bay, Ireland...
ATCAGTCGGGGGTCGGGCTATCCGGCACTCTCTCCACTCCGCTATCGCTACGTTACGTTCAAACAACACCTACTATCCCTTACGCAAGGGACGAACAATCGCGAGGCAGAAAAACGAACAATCACGGAATTTGTCAAACAACCATAAATTTAAATCAAACGACGATTGTAAACCATACAATTCGCTGAAAGCGAATCAATTATTGAACCTACGTTTGACACTTGAACTTTCCAATCAGCCCATAGAACCAAAAGCAACTAAAAACGGCAATAAAACCGACAAACAGCCACCACTCGGCGGGTCAATTGGCGGACCAAATCGCCCATATATTGCCTGAATCCCCTCTATATCATCAGGATGCAATTCGTGTTTGATACCTGAATAAGAAGGATACATAACCGCCTGTAGTACACGCGACTCATGCCCCAAATTAAAAACATGTCCCAACTCATGCAAAAACACCGTCAACAAATCCTTCGTGGTCGAAGAGTGCATATCTGCCCACTGCTCACCATCATCCATAAGGATATAACCTTTGAGTGGTTCGTCGTCCACAGGAGCAAAACCATAAGCCAAAACCCCATCTTCACCATCAAAAACATCATCATATTCCGGGTGATTTTTTCCAACAAAAAACAATTTGATATGCGCCTCATTCACATTACTTGTTGGCTCAAGTTTAATCTCAAAAGGAAAGGCAGGCTGCCAAATATCGATTGCCCGCGAAAAAGCGTTCAAGGTCTTACCCTCATCCGTATCCGGCGTATAATTGATAATATGCCAGAAGATATTTCCGTCCGTCGGCTGTATATAAGCCCCCGGAGTCAATAAAGTATAAGCCTCACCATGTCTGGCACAACCAAATTTACTCCCACAGCCGTATTTAATAGGCAAATCTGCTTCCATGTTATATTCGTTTAATGTAATTTGTTTATTCCTGAGTGGATTGCGCTACGCGAAATTTCTTTTTAAGAACGTGTTTAAAAATTTAATTTGAATCACTTGCAGAATTTTCAACGCTCAGAACTTCTGACGGTCTTATGAATTTTAGTCAAATTGTTCTGAAAGATTCGTTAAGAATTTCATACTGTTTGAGCAAAGCGAGTTTATGAAATTTAGAATTTTCAGAACAATTTGGCGTTAAGAAATTCATCAAACCTTGATTTTTGGTTCTTTTCATCAAGGAAAAGAACGGAATAAATAACTAATTTTCAATGATTTACAACCAAACTATTATCTGATTGGCAATTTTATAAATTTTCTTTCTTGGATTCAACTCATAAATCCCACACTTAACCTAATCACCGATTTTTCATCACCTCAAAAGTCCCCATAATACACCTGCCAACAAGGTAAACCCAAATCCTGTCGCCACATATCCACCACCTGATTTCGGTCATCTAACACGAAGCGAATAAAGTACTTATCCTTGATATGTTCATCAAATATTTCTTTTTTGATAATCGAATCTCGGCGTGTGTCCGTGTGCTTACGCATGATGAGCATATCGTAAGGCACATTATGCTTCGCCAGCCAGCGTTCTGTATGTGGCTGCGAATCATCCGTTCTGCCCGACAATAATAAGACTTTATTTCCTAAACTATGATAATTTTTCAAAATATCATACACCGGTTCATTCAACAAATCATTTTCACAAGCCGTGCCTTCATAAGGATTTCGCCCATTGAGTATTGCCAATGTCCCATCCAAATCACACATAATCGCCGGAGGCAAACTTGTATCTTGAGGCGTATATTTTGGGTCGCGACTATTGCCATCACCGTAAAATTGACGGTGCATTTTTCGGATAACGCGCTCACCGACACGCTTCTCTCGCTTCGCGTCTCGCTCCAGTGCTTCCTGCAAACTCACCTCAAATTCTTTAACTTCCACCTCTACTTTTTCGCCTGTTTTTTTGCGATGTTCATCGGCGAGTTGCGTGATACGATTGATATTCTTTTGCGATAAATTCGTATCATCCACGATGACATGTTTCCCATCTCGCAACGCCTCTTTAATTAGCAAATCGCGTACCCGTTTTGCAAACTTCTCATTATCACGAGACAAATGGTAACTGTCAAACATTTCTCGTAAGTCATCTCGATTGATGCGTTTATATAGACTGGGATTTTCCTTAATAAGTTGCTTCGCGAATGTAGATTTTCCAGACGCAGGTAAACCACGTAATATAAGTACTTTTTTCATTTCAAATATGTATTGAAGTGTTCATGTGTTGACGTGTTGACGTATGTTGGCATATTAACTTCAACACATCAACACTCCAACACGTCAACACTTTTAAAAGGCGTTTCATAAGTCGGACGCAGCATTTTCCAGATAATTTGGTCGTAGGATTTTCTGTCCAACATCGCAAATAAGACTTGCGGATATTTGCAGGTTTTGAAATACATAGCCGTTTCTTTTCTCGTGTCAAAAGTTTTAAAATCTGCTTTTGCTTGCTTTTCAATCGCTTGATAATCAGCGATTAATTGTGCTTTTGTCGTTTTTACCCATTGATAAAACTCGTCGGGTACACGTTCCAAAATTTCGTTTAAAGGTTGTCCGGTTTTCAAATATTCCCAAATATTCACACTCGAAACCTGCGTCACAATTCGATGAATACGTACATACTCTTCAAATTTGATTTTAAGACGATAACCGCTCTGAAATCGCACAACAAATCCCTCTTTATTATCCTCTTCTTGCGCCTTCAATTCATTCAAATCATGCAGTCCCTCATAGCGTTTTACCATCGGAAAACCGACATCTTTCAATGGCAATTCTTCACCTGTTCTAGTGTCAATAATTCCTAATAAAACCAACTCTTCTCGCTTACCGTAATCCACGACGATTCGATTTTGAGGATAAATAATTTCAAATAAATAGGTCAGATTTTTATCCAATCGTGGTAGCGCATGAGCGTAGTGCCTGTGTAGCATCTGCGTTGCTCGTTGCGACTGTTCACTTGCAAAAGAACCGCGCGAAGCCATCTGCGCCTCATCGCCCAACCAATACAAAATCCCAAGCGAACCATCCATCTTTTCATACACCTCAAAAGGCTCATTTGGGATATGTTGATTTTCCTGCTCACCCAAATTAAAAAACTTCGGAAAAGGACGCGCCACGACCTCATAATTTGCATTGAGTATCAAGCCCCTGCATTGAAGCGTACAGTCATTCCAAACCTGCTCATACTGTGCCTTTGCCGTATAATTGTAAATGTACAATTCCTCCGTCGGATGTTTTTGCACCTTTACATATTTTTCGGCTATCATCTTATTTAATAATTCGATGTTCATTTCTTTTGATTTTAATATCCTTTCAAACGGCAAAATACGATTTTGATGCGTAACAGTCTATGTAATTTGCTTACAATTACAAAGATATGCCCCTATTACGCAACCTTTCTGCGTAGTTATTCTTTTTTGAAAAAATAATGATGTGGTGATTGTTTTTTTGAATTATGTTGTTGTAACAGGTGAGGTTTTCCGAAATGTATCGGCTGTCTTCAGCTGCCGTCGCGACTAAGCGCGAAAAAGATATTAGAAATGATGACGATATTTCAAGGTGCAGATAATATCAAGCAAAAGTTCTCAATCAAAAATCCCAAAAAGCAATCGTCATACCGCGCTTGATGCGGTATCTGCCAAGTGATAGAGCGCAATTTTAAGCAAAAGTGCTCAATATTTTCATTTTATATATCGGAATATGTCTTTTATATCATTACCTTTGTTTTTATAATTAAAAAGAACTCACTAATTTCAAAATATATTCAAATGACAACACAAGAAAAAATATCAAAGCTAAAAACATTTAAAAATGAAAGAGAATTTCGTGAATTTTTGATTGATTTTCTGAAAAAGTGTGGATTTACAGATGTGATTCATACACACAGGTATGGCAGTCCTGAACAAGGGAAAGATATTATTGCAAAATACCCTCATGAGTTAGAAGGAGATGACTGGTATGCTTTTGTTGTTAAGTTAGGCAGAGTTGGAGGCGGAACAAATGAAATCGAAACCATTAAAAATCAAATTAAACAGTCATTTGAATATCCTTACAAAGGAGTAGATGGGAAGAAACTCAAAATTAACAAAGTAAAAGTCGTCACCAATGAAAATTTTACAAGTGGTGCACAAAGTCAAATCTCTGATAGTCCAGAACTTAATATTTATAATAACTTTGGATTTTGGTGGAATGAAAACCTAATTCCTTTAATTGATAAAAAGTATGATGATTATTGGCTTCCAGGTGATGCTTTTTCCAAAGAATACTCAAAAGAATTTACAAAAAAACTTCAAGGAGAAATCGAAATACGAGAACTTTCAATAAGAAAGATAGACGACAAGAAAATTCAGAAACTATTGGATATTTTTGTTGAACCCAAATTGACTACTTTGATGATAGAGGAAGATAAAAGAACAAAGGAGAAAATAGAAAAAAGAAAGCAAATTAAAGTAAATTCAATTTCAGAAATAACAGAAAACCTACTTCTTTCAGGAGAGCAAGGCGCAGGGAAATCGAAAGTGTTAAACACAATCGCCTGTAATTTGTCAAATGTCGAAAATATCACAAAAAGTAAGTCTATTCCAGTCAGATTAAAAGCACCGCATCTAAGACCTGATTTCAATATTGAATCTGCGATTCATAATCAAGTAAAATTATTATCTAATCAATTTTTTCAAAAAGAGATACTTGATTTATATAAAATAGTTGTCTTTGTTGATGATGTAGATTTGTTGAAGTCTAGCGAGAAGGAGTTATTAATGATTAATCTAAAAAAATACTGTGAAGCAAATAATACACATTATGTTATAACTTACAGAAGGAATGAATTTGACTACGACCTAGATGTAAGGAAAATAAGTATTCATAACTTTAACATAAGACAAGTAGAAGCCTTCGTCACAAAATTTTTTGAAGGTACTGATAGAGGAAAAAGGTTTATTCAAATCCTCAAAGAAAGTGATATTTTATCGAAACTGCCAATGACACCTCTCACCATCACTCTAATATCTCTTTTGTACGATGAAAATAACTTTGAGATACCGGCAACCTTGAGTGATATATATAATGATTTTACTGCTGTTTTGTTAGGTAAGCTTGAAATTGAGAATGGGAAAAAGCTATTAATATATAACTTAAAAAGAAGATTATTTACTGCATTAGCTTTAGAAATGTTAGATAATAAGGTATTTGAAATACCGTATAATGATTTTGGAAAATTCATAAACTCTTTCTTAATAGATAGAGGGTATCTAACCCATACACATGAGGAGATAAATGATATAATAGATAAGTCTGGACTTTTATTTAGGGATGGTAACGATATAATCGGTTTTAAGCAACAATCCTTTGTAGAGTTTTTTGCATCATTGGAAATATATCACCATAAAAGAGAAACTCATTATAAGAAACTGACTACAAGATTTAATGATGTCAATTGGCAAAATACGGCAATATTTTATGCTGGACATTCTAAGGAACTTACTGGAATGATAGATGATGTAATCAATCAATGTCCAAATGATACTCTCAAGGATTGGTTTATTAACTCCGGAGGCATGGGATATTTAGCACAAGCACTCTACCAAGAAAAACCTAAGGAAAGAAAAAAACTTATTTTGAAATCTGTCGATAACCTAAGTAAGGCATTTTACGAAATCAAGAAACTATCAAAAAATGAGGATAGCTTTTTTTACGGAATTCATATACCAGCCATAATGACTATTATTATTTACTGGTTTATTGAAAATTTCAAGTCAATAACATTAACAAAAACATTAGAAGAATCATTTGATGAAATATATGAAATGGATAATGATTTTGATAATAATTTTAAACTATTGATGCTTTCTTCTACGTTGATGAATCCATACATAAATAATGATGAATGTTTTTCAAAATTACTTGACAGAGATGACTTTCTTAGCCATCCAATATTCCCTCTAATTGCAGATGCTGTAATGGAACTTGGTTACATTAATGGAAAAAATATTTCAGATAAACAGAAACGTAAAATAAAAAGAAGTTTAACTAGAAAAAGAGAACACATAAAATCTATATTAAAAGAACCTGCATATAGATTTAATAATAAATTTTCTTTAGAAAAATAAATCCCTTTGCTAAGTGAGTTAATCTTAACCTACCCAAAATCAAAGATTTTCGTAACTTAGCCTTCCCAAAAATATAATATTAAAAATTTACGGAATACACAGATGTCAATACTAATCAAAAACGGCAGAGTAGTCACAGCCGAATCCGACTACATGGCGGATGTCTATATAGAAGATGAAAAAATAGTAGCTATCGGGCGCGACTTGCCCTATCAGGCAGATGAGGTCATTGATGCGACAGACCGCTTGGTGATGCCCGGTGGTATCGACCCGCATGTACATTTGGATATGCCCTTTATGGGAACGTACTCAAGCGATGATTACGAGACGGGAACACGCGCGGCTTTGCATGGTGGTACGACGATGGTCATTGATTTTATTTTGCAGACACAAGGTGATACTTTGCACAATGCCCTTCGCACTTGGCAGGAAAAATCCAAGAAAGCCATTGGCGATTATTCTTACCATATAGCGGTCACCGATTTTAATGATGATGTAGCGAAAGAGGTCGTACAAATGATTGAAAATGAAGGAATTAACTCCTTCAAAACTTTCATGGCATACAAGGGTGCATTGATGATTGACGACGGGCAAATGGTACAACTCATGAAGGTCGTCAAGGCGCATGGAGGCATCGTTACCGTCCACGCCACCAACGGCGATATGATAGATTCGCTCATTGCCAAACACCGCGCCGAAGGCAAACTTTCGCCACTTTATCACTACCTCTCGCAGCCCGAAGTCACCGAAGCTGAAGCCTCCGGGCGATTTGCGGATATGTTGCATTATACGGGCTGTCCGGGCTACATCGTACACATGACTTGCGAGGGTGCGCTCAACGCTGTTCGTCGGGCTACACTTCGCAATCAAAAAGTCTTTGTCGAGACCTGTTCGCAGTACCTCGTTTTGGATGCTTCGCTGTACTCGCAAGACGATGGCGCGAAGTGGGTCATGAGTCCGCCCCTGCGCGAAAAGAAAGACCAAACCGCCTTGTGGTCGGGCATCAATCAAGGCTTGATACAGGTCGTTGGTACAGACCACTGCCCTTTTATGTGGCAACAAAAACAAATGGGCAAAGACGACTTTTCTAAAATCCCCAACGGACACCCTGCTATCGAACATCGCATGGAATTGGTCTTTTCGGAAGGCGTACATACAGGCAAAATTTCGCTCAACAAATACGTCGAAGTCACCTCCACCAATGCCGCCAAAATCTTCGGCATGTATCCGCGCAAAGGCACAATTGCCATTGGTGCAGACGCAGATATTTTGGTCTTTGACCCGAATAAAAAACACAGCATTTCCGCCAAAACCCACCACATGAACGTCGATTATTCGGCTTATGAAGGTTGGGAATTGACCGGAAAAACCGAGACCATCCTCTTACGCGGAAAAGTAGCCGTACAAAACGAGAAATGTCAACTCAAAGCTGGAAACGGACAATTTATTCCGAGAGGGAAAACTTCGTTAGTAATGTAACGTGGTGCTTCCAGCCCGCGCCTCGCGTATGTGCGTCCGCTAACGTGAAACGCGAGCTGGAAGCACCACGCTACGGTCAGAAAAATTCATTCATTCACAATTCAACATCCACTCATTAAAAGATGCCAAGAATAGTAAAATCAGGATTAATACAAATGAGCCTTCCGATGACCGAAGGCGAAGGAACGATACAGGAAATCATGGATGCCATGATTGAAAAACACATTCCGTACATCGAAGATGCAGGGAAGCAAGGCGTACAGATTTTGTGCTTGCAAGAGATATTTAATACACCGTATTTTTGTCCCGGACAAGACCGAAAATGGTATGCCTCTGCCGAGAGCGTACCCGGACCAATCGTGGAGCGTATGCAGGAATACGCCAAGAAATATGACATGGTCATCATAGTGCCGATTTACGAAAAAGAGCAACCCGGCATACTCTATAATACGGCGGCGGTCATAGATGCGGATGGTACGTATTTGGGCAAATATCGTAAAAATCACATCCCACATACGACGGGTTTTTGGGAGAAGTTCTTTTTCAAACCCGGCAATTTAGGCTACCCCGTTTTCCAAACTAAATACGCGAAAGTCGGGGTCTATATTTGTTACGACAGGCACTTCCCGGATGGGGCGCGAGCATTGGGTTTGAATGGCGCAGAAATCGTCTATAATCCGTCGGCTACTGTAGCCGGATTGTCGCAGTATCTTTGGAAACTCGAACAACCCGCACACGCTGCCGCCAATGGTTATTTCATGGGCTGCATCAATCGTGTAGGCGAAGAAAAGCCTTGGGATTTAGGACGCTTCTATGGCACATCATATTTCGTCGATCCACGCGGACAAATCTTTGCCGAAGCCTCCGAATACGACGATGAATTATTGGTCGCCGACTTCGATTTGGACTTAATAGAAGAGGTACGCTCCACATGGCAATTTTTCCGCGACAGACGACCCGAAACATACAGCAAATTAACTGAATTATAACGAATTTTGAACCACGAAGGACACAAAGGACATAAAAAATCGAATAACGTGAAAAAGTTTTTTTGGAACACGAAGGAATTTTATTATTTAAATTATTTTTTTCGCGTTCCTTACGAAATTTCTAATATTAATTTCGTGTTCTCTGCGTCTGTTCGACCTTCGTGTTTTAGTGTCCTTAGTGGTAAAAAACACCACAATGGCTGAATATAAAAAACCAACGACAGAGCAAGAATTTGAGGCAAATTTTGCACAAAAAAAGCCTTTGATGAATCCGACACAAGCGTATTACGAAAGTTCGCGCTGTTTGTTTTGTTACGATGCGCCTTGCATGAATGCTTGCCCTACGCACATAGATATTCCCTTGTTTATCAAGCAAATACACACCGAAAATATAGTCGGCGCTGCCAAGACCATCTTTGATGCCAACTGGCTTGGCAATGCTTGTGGTGTGGTTTGTCCGACGGGCGAACTCTGCGAAGGTGCCTGTGTGTACGAGGGGCAGGGTGTTCCCGTCATTCAAATCGGACGACTACAAAATTATGCGACGAGTCATGCCATGAAAGCTGATGTCACGCTATTCAAAGCGGGTACGGATAATGGCAAAAAAATCGCTATCGTAGGTGCGGGACCAGCGGGTATTGCTTGTGCCTGTGAGTTGCGGGTATTGGGTTATGAGGTCGATATTTTTGAAGCAAAAGACAAGCCTTCCGGCTTGACCGTTTACGGTATTGCACCTTATAAAATTACCAATCAAGAGGTGCTCAACGAAATGGATTATCTTCAAAAACAACTCACTTATAAGGTTCATTATAATCACCCAATCACGACTGCCGAACAAATTGTGGATATCGAAAATAAGTATGATGCGGTCTTTCTTGGTGTGGGTATTGGTGCGACGGCTACGCTTGGTTTGGAAGGTGAAAATAAGGACGGCGTTATTGGTGCAGTGGAGTTTATTGAGGACTTGCGAATGAAGCATCACAAAGTCGATGTACCTGCGCGAGTGGTCGTCATTGGTGGTGGAAATACAGCGATGGATGCCGCTTCCGAATCAGCGAAAATGGGCGCGAAAAATGTCACGCTCGCCTATCGTCGCGACAGGGAAAGTATGGGTGCTTATGGTTTTGAATATAAATTTGCGATAGGTACGGGCGTTCAATCTTTGTTCAATGCTACGCCTGTTGAAATCGTCGGAAATGGTAAAGCTACGGGAGTCAAATTTGCAAAAACGGAAGTCCGCGACGGTAAGTTGCAGAACGTTCCTAACAGTGAATTTGTGGTAGATTGCGACCTCGTCATCAAAGCCACCGGACAAGGCAAACAAGCCCACTTTTTTGACCTTATTAAAGACCTCGAACTCGACGGAAGAAAACGCCTTAAAGTCAATTTAGAGAATTATCAAACCACCAATCCAAAATATTTTGCAGGTGGCGATGCGGTAAATGGTGGTGCGGAAGTTGTGAATGCCGCTTATGAAGGAAAAATTGCCGCGCAGGGGATTGATGCGTGGTTGAATTTATAAAATTTTTACATAAAAAATATGTTTTAATATATTGATTATCAATGATTTAAATTGTTATAAATCATGTAAAGTAAAATATTTTTACGAAAAAAAATGACAGAAAGTTAGTTTGGAATTATAGATATTTAAGATATGTATGTCTGGGTGGGGTATTTCAAGTCATATATCCCCTACCAAACTGATTAATTTGATTTATTACTAAATTATCAGATAAATTTAAATTTTTAACTTTTTGATAATCAGTAAGTTAAATTATATTTTGGATAATTTTCAGCAATTTCTTATATGGAGAATTAAAAGTGTTTAACGCTATTATTTCAAATGAGAAATTGCTGGATAATTTTAGATGTTTTTGTAGCTTGATGTAAGCACCTAAAATTTACCTCACCCAAATCACTTTGAGCCGATAATTGTTGGCCCGATAGCTATCGGGATGACTGATGAACAACGCAGAATAACGGAAAAAGAACGAGTCAGGATGTAGTGTTTATTGTTTTTCATCCCTTACTTATGAATCGAAGCAGTAGTTCGTCATAATTTTCCCACATAATTTTTCGGTGAAATTGCCCTCAATTCCGATTTTACCTCCGCACTTACTTCTAATTGTTCGATAAACTCCTGAATATCTGTTTTAGAAATTGATGCTTTTCCGCGTGTCAATTCTTTCAATGCTTCATAAGGTTTCGGATAATTTTCACGTCGTAAAATATTCTGTATCGCTTCGGCAACTACTGCCCAGTTTGCCTCCAAATCTGATGCAAGTTTCGCTTCATTCAGTAGCAATTTATCCAGACCTTTCAAGATAGATTTGAATGCAATTAAGGTGTGTCCCATCGGAACACCAACATTGCGTAGCACTGTACTATCCGTCAAATCGCGCTGCAAACGCGAGACAGGAAGTTTCTCTGCAAGGTGTCCGAAAATTGCATTTGCTATACCAAGATTGCCCTCTGCATTTTCAAAATCAATCGGATTCACCTTATGCGGCATCGCCGACGAACCGACTTCACCTGCGACAGTTTTTTGTTTGAAATAATCCATTGAAATATAAGTCCACACATCGCGGCAGAGGTCTATGAGAATAGTATTGAGGCGAGAAAGAGTGTGAAAGAGTGCAGCGATATTATCGTAATGTTCAATCTGTGTAGTCGGATGAGAACGTTGTAAATCTAAGCGATTATTCACAAAATCATCCGCAAATTCGTGCCAATTAATATTGGGGTATGCAACATGATGAGCATTGAAATTACCTGTTGCGCCACCAAATTTGGCAGAGAAAGGAACGGCTTTGAGTTGTTTAAATTGGACATTCAGTCGCTCACTAAATACCTCAAATTCCTTACCGAGTAGGGTAGGAGAAGCGGGTTGTCCGTGTGTACGTGCGAGCATAGGTATGTTCGCCCATTCGTCCGAAAGGACATTTATTTTTTCAATAATTTTAATAAAAAAAACATCATACACTTCGTGCAAAGCCGCTTTCAAAGAAAGCGGTATTGCTGTATTATTGATGTCTTGCGAAGTGAGCGCAAAATGAATAAACTCTTTCCATTGCCCCAAGCCAAGTTCCGAAAATTCTTCTTTCAAAAAATATTCAACTGCCTTGACATCGTGATTCGTTTTCGACTCAATCTCCTTAATACGAGCGGCTTGTGGCTCTCCAAAATACCGAACAATATTTCGTAATCGCTCAACATTCTGTGTGCCAAAGCCGTTTAACTGTGGTAAAGGTAATTCACAAAGTGCGATAAAATATTCAACTTCGACTTGTACGCGATACTTAATTAAGGCATATTCGGAAAAATACGCTGACAATTCCTGCGTTTTACTTTGGTAACGCCCGTCGATAGGCGAAATAGCGTTTAAAGACATACGAGTTACGAGTTTTTTGAGTAGCGAGTAGCGAGTAGCGAGTTTTCGAGTAATGAGTTATTGAAGTAAAATTGATTTATCTTCAACTCGTCACTCGAAAACTCGCTACTCACAACTTGTCACTCCCATTTTCGTCGCAAAACTGCGGTTTTTTGTCGTAAAAAGTTTATTTAAATGAAGTTTTCTAATAAATTTGTAAAAAAAATATTCGGTATGCGAAGAGATTATATGAATGAAAAACCACCTAATACAATGGTTGATTCTATTATACGTAACCATGTAGTATGGTCTATGGGAGCAGGTTTTATCCCTTTACCTGTTATTGATATATTTGCCATGAGTGCCGTGCAGTTGGATATGGTCAGGCAAATGAGTCAACTTTATCAGGTTGATTTTGATGGTATGCAAGGCAAAAGCCTGATTACAGCGATGGTTGGGTCGAGCATGGCACGTATTGGTGCTAGTGCAGTCAAATTGATTCCCGGTTTTGGTCAGGTAATTGGTGGTATAGCATTACCGATTTTGTCAGGCGCATCTACATACGCACTCGGTCAGGTATTCAAACAGCATTTTGAGACAGGGGGAACATTCCTTGATTTTGATGTAGATAGATTGCGAAAGTACTACACTGAGCAGTTTGAAAAAGGTAAAAAAGTAGCCGAAGACATCAAACGTGAAGAGGGGGAGAAAAAAACGGAAGCGGAGGCATCTAATGGAGAAGAAACACCTAAAAAGAAGAAGACGACTCGTCGTCGGAAGGCAAGTACCGAGGCTACTCCAGAACCTGTTGCTGAAGCCGTCAACGATGAACCAAATACTATGGATGCAGCACTCAAAAAACTACAAGACCTCGCCAAATTGCGCGACGATAAAGTCATTACGGAAGCTGAGTTTCAGAAAATGAAACAAAAGATGATGAATAAATTTTAGAATGAGATTATACCAGATGGTATAATGAAAATCTCATTCACACTTCACAAAACAATACAGAACGACAAGGTCACTTCGCAAGAAGTGACCTTTTTTATTGAAAATATTTGCAAAAGGCTGTCTTTGAGTGGGACCTATCGGTGCAGTGATTGGTAATGTAGTGCGGTGTTTGACGAGTAAGCGTTTGACAGAATTGTCGATGAAATTATCGTAAAACAGAAGATTTCTGTCTGTTAGAAAAGGTCGCGGAACATCTGCGAACTTTTTGTGTTTTATGAGTCAATTATTTTTATGAAAAAAACGAACATTATGAATTTTCACGAATTAAGTATCAACACTCCTTCGGGAAAAGCACTAAACATGTCAGACTACGAGGGCAAAGCCGTCTTAGTTGTCAACACGGCAACCAAATGCGGACTCGCGCCACAATTCGACGATTTAGAACGACTCCATCAAGAATACAAAAACGAATTAGTCATTTTAGGTTTCCCTTGCGACCAATTCGGCGGACAAGAACCCGAAAGCAACGAAACCGTCGTCGAAGCCTGCCGGATCAATCATGGCGTTACTTTCCAATTGACCGAAAAAATAGACGTAAACGGTAGCAATACCCACCCGATATTCGAGTACCTCAAAGATGAATTGGGCGGTATGCTCGGCAAGGGCATCAAGTGGAATTTTACGAAATTTCTCGTCGCGCCCGATGGCAAACCCTTCAAACGCTACGCACCGACGACTACGCCAAATAAAATTGAAAAAGACATTAAAAAACTGATAAGTGGCTAAGTATAAATAAGCGACATCATTAATACGGTGTATTTTTTCGTTAGACGAAGCTCATTTTGAGGAGTATAGCGAGCTACATGACGAAAAATAGATGAAGTATAACGGAAAAAGACATGTATTATGCTGTCGATTATTTATGCTTAGCCACTTAGCATAAGCCAAACTATTTGATAAGCAACAATGCCTTCTCAACCTTACTTACAGGGAGTTTACAAACCTTCTTTTTACAAACATAAATCCGCGTTTCATCTTCTACGAGTTTATTTTTAAGTAATTCGAGCGTGCCTTCGGTTTTGCCTCCGAGCAAGAGCGCATTGGGGAGATAATGTTTGTCAAGTTCGGCGCGTTTGGTGGTATAATCATCGCCGACTATCGCCACTTCATAAGGTTCTTGTACAAATTTGGTCATTAAAGAACACCAATTAGAGTAAAAACTGGGATTAGAATTACGCTCAAATTGAATGATAATCGTGTTCATCATATCACGCGCTTGTTGAAGGTAATCATCATTATATAGGTAAGTGCCGAGATGGAAAAGATTTTTTGCCATGACAGAATTTGATGCGGGAATTACATTGTCACTTAATTCTTTTTTGCGTGCTACGAGTGGCGCATCTTGCGAAGAAGTGTAGAAAAACATTCGTGATTTTTCATCATAAAAATTTTTTAATGTGTATTTGGTCAAAACATCGGCTTTGAGCAGCCATTTTTCATCAAAAGTCGCTTGATAAAGTGCAACAAAAGCATCAATCAGCAAGGCGTAATCGTCCATAAAGGCATTGATAACGGATTTGCCATCCTTATAATTTCGATTGAGACGATTGTTTTCTTTGAGTTGATTGTTGAGTAAAAAATTAGCATTTTTGAGTGCAGCATCAAGAAATTTCTGTTCACCAAATACACGATAAGCATCAGCATAACCCTTAAGCATCAAGGCATTCCACGAAGTGAGAATTTTGTCGTCCAATCCGGGGCGGATGCGCTTATCGCGAATTTTCATGAGGTCTTTGCGGGCTTTCAGCATGAGTTTTTCGAGGTCTTTGAGTTTCATGTCATGCTTTCGGGCGACATCTTTCGGGTGTTTAGTTATGTATAAAATATTACTTCCATGTTCCCAATTGCCACTTGATTTGACCGTATAATAATCATTAAAAATTTTAGCTGTTTTTTTACCAAGTGCTTCTTCTATTTCGGATTTTTTCCAAATATAAAATTTCCCTTCTACACCTTCGCTATCTGCATCCAATGAAGAATAAAAACCACCTTCGGGCGAGGTCATTTCACGTTCTACCCAATCTAATGTTTCATATACACGTTGTTTGTACAGTTTCTTTTTTGTTCTTTGATACCCAAACGAATACAAACTGACGAGTTGACCATTATCATACATCATTTTCTCAAAATGGGGAACTTTCCAATTCGGATCGGTAGCATAACGCGCAAAGCCACCACCAAGATGGTCGTAAATGCCACCATTAGCCATATTGTCAAGTGTTACTTTAATGGCTTGTAGTGTGCTTTTACTACCGCTTAAGTGTTGATATTCAAGTAGAAACAAATAATTGTTTGGCATAGGGAATTTGTTGGGACGCTGCGGGTTTGCTTTACGTCCGCCCTTTTCCATATCAATGTTTTTAACAAACTTTCTGCCGATTTTTCTCAATCGACTTTCGGTATATTCTTCGTCTGCATCTACAAATACGAGGTCATCTGTGCGACTGATATTTTTGGTAATATCTTCTGCTGCGGAAGTGATTTTTTCGGGTTCGGTAGTGTAAGTTGTCTGGATGTTATCGAGTATTTGTAACCAGTTATTTTTTGGAAAATAAGTACCCGCCCAAAACGGACGACCATCGGGCAGTGCAAAGGCATTGAGGGGCCAACCACATGAACCTCCTCCGGTGAGGTGACAGGCGGTCATATACACATCATCGATGTCGGGGCGTTCTTCACGGTCAACTTTTATATTAATAAAATTTTCATTCATAATGCTTGCCACAAGGCTATCTTCGAAAGACTCATGCTCCATAACATGACACCAGTGACAAGCCGAATATCCGATGCTGATAATCATCAACTTATTTTCATCTTTTGCTTTTTTGAGGGCTTCATCTCCCCAAGGATACCAGTCAACAGGATTGTAAACATGCTGCAAAAGGTAAGGACTACTCTGCCCAAGCAAATGGTTGGTGGGCTTGCCATTGTGTGGGTCTGCTGTTTGGGTGGTATCACCATTTTTTGGAGAAGGAGTGTTGCAAGTCAAAGCTATGGCAATCAATAGGAATGAAATATATCTCATGATTTCTATTTTGATGCGAAGATACTATATAAAGTTCAAGTCAAGTACAAGCATCAAGTTCAAATTTAAACTATCCTTGAGAAGAAATACGATTAAGATGGAACTTTTTTGACTTGAATTGCATTATTAAAGTGGTGGTCGTAGTTGAGTTCGTTAGAGTACTAGTTTGTTGTACCAGTAAGTCGTCGGTTCAAATTCGGTCTTCCAGTCCATTTTTTTCTCAAAAAATCTAATATCCAAGTTGAAATTTTGCGACTTTACATGAACTTTTGTATCTTTGCATCGCTTTAAATAAAAGCAAGTCAAGATTAATACAATTTTGACTTAACATGGTGGTTGTAGCTCAGTTGGTTAGAGCGCTGGTTTGTGGTACCAGAAGTCGCCGGTTCAAATCCGGTCTTCCACCCCATTTTTAAAAAAGCTCATCCTTTGGATGGGCTTTTTTTATACTACGTAACACAGACATTCTTGTCCGTAATTCTTGGTACAGACAAGAATGTCTGTGTTACGTTTTTCTTCCATAAAAAGGAAGCACAAATATGGTAAAACAATTAGAATTGCGCTTGCTGCCCAGGCAAGCTGCGGATGATGACTTTATACGAAAAGAAGTTGTCAGACGGCTACGGATAGATGAGAATGACCTCACTGAAATTGTCAAACTCAAACGCTCGGTAGATGCTCGTAAGCGTCAACCACTTATCGTATTGCGCGTTGATGTCTATGTGAATGAAGCCCCAAAAATCGAAGCACCACTTTTAGAGGCACTTCAAATTTTACCTACTCAATCGAAAAAAGTTATTATAGTTGGAGCTGGTCCGGCGGGTTATTTTGCTGCTTTGCAGTTGATTGAATTGGGCATCCAACCTATCATTTTTGAGCGTGGTAAGGATGTGCGTGAACGTCGCAGAGACTTGCGTGCTATACAACAATTCGGTGAAGTTGATCCTCATTCCAATTATTGTTTTGGCGAAGGTGGCGCAGGGACGTATTCTGACGGAAAATTATATACACGCTCCACAAAAAGAGGGAATTACATCAAAATTTTACGTTTACTCGTAGAACATGGTGCTAAGTCGGACATTCTCATAGATGCACATCCGCACATCGGATCTAATAAATTGCCCAACATTGTAGCGGCTATTCGAGAGACGATTTTGAAGCATGGTGGGGAGATTCATTTTCATTCATTGGTAAAGGATTTTATTATTCAAAAAAATAATATACGCGGTGTGGTAGTTCGTCATTCACAAGATGAAAATTCGATAGAAAAAGAGCATCGTGCGGATGCGGTGATACTTGCAACGGGACATTCTGCACGGGATATTTTTTATTTATTAGAAAAAAGAAAAATACATATTGCTGCCAAGCCTTTCGCGCTCGGCGTGCGTATCGAACACGAACAAAGTCTGATTGATGGCATACAATATCATCGCACAGAAAGAGGAGAATATCTGCCTGCGTCGAGTTACAAATTGGTCTCGCAAGTGGAAGGGCGCGGTGTGTTTTCTTTTTGCATGTGTCCGGGCGGATTGGTGGTTCCGGCGGCAACTGCTCCGGGTGAAATTGTGGTGAATGGCATGTCATTGTCGCGTCGTGATTCGCCTTATGCCAATTCGGGAACTGTGGTGGCGGTAGAGACGGAAAACCTTGTTGAGTACCAAAAATATGGCGTATTTGCCGGCTTAGAATTTCAGAAAAAAGTGGAACAAACGATGTTCGGGGCAGGGAATGGCAGCCAAAAAGCTCCCGCACAACGACTCACGGATTTTGCGGATGGGAAAGACTCTACATCACTGAATGAAACCTCCTACATTCCGGGGCTTTACTCTGCGCCTTTGCATGAATTATTGCCCAAAAGTATCAGTCAACGATTGCGTAAAGCTGTTCGCCAATTTGACCAAAAAATGAAGGGCTACTATACCGAAAACGCGAATGTAATAGGTGTGGAAAGTCGCACGAGTTCGCCGATTCGGATACCGCGTGCGCGCGAGACGTATATGCACGAGCAAGTACGCGGACTTTTTCCCTGTGGCGAAGGGGCAGGCTATGCAGGGGGGATTCTTTCGGCAGCGATTGATGGGCAGAATGTGGCGAAGGCGGTCTCGGAGTTTCTTTAAATTTTACACAAAAAAAGCAGACACTTTTTCAAATGTCTGCCATCTACCTGTTTAAAAGTCATTGGGGTTGAATTATTTATGTGTGTGATTAGTTGCTAATATTTACTCGATTGGGGCTTGCCCACGACTTCATTTCATCGGTATAATATAGGTATGCACAGGAAGCGGGAGCTTCGTATTCACCTGCAATATCAGCCTTGAGGTCGAGATTGATAACTTTTTCTTCTTCGGCTTCCATATCACGATAATGCAGCACGAGATAGCCGTCCCATATTTCATAATAATCAAATATTTCTTTGTTTTGCAAGGCTTTGAGTTGTTTCATTTGAACGCCCAAGCCAGCGGGTATGCCGACGAGCGCGACGGTGTTGGGAAGGCTATTATCGGCAGTGTTGGTGAGGGTGGCTGTTAAGCGCACCGTTTCACCAACTACAACCTTCGGGTTGTTTATTAGAGTCGATAATTTCACTTTTGAGGCAGGGTGATTTTCGGGAGATTTTGTGGTGTAATTGACCGATAAATCGAAGGGTAGGGGAGTGGTGGTGTCTTGAAATTTGATACTTACTTTTTGCTGACCGGATTTTAAATGTTTTTCAATGTTTTTAATTGTAATAACTTGATTATCAGTTATTTCATATTTTTTTGCCATTACTTTTTTATCATCAATATAAATGGCAATTGTTCCGTCTTGCGCTTCTTGAGCTTGTGTTTTTGCATAGCCTGTAAGGGCTTTCATGGCAAGTACGGTAGCTTGTGTAGAGCCGAATCCGCGAGGTGTTTTGGCAGTCATCAAGTACTTGGCAGCTCTTGCGAGTTCGCCCTTATATTGGTCACTTCGCAACAGTGCTAATATGGTCAATGCAGTGGTTTCTACCTGTAAATTTTTCCCGTGAGCGTGTAAGGCAGAGTGTGTCGTGCCTTTCCAACTGCCGTCTGTTTTCTGTAATTTTATCAACTTATCTACGACTGCCTCGTAGCGTTCGTCGGCGTTCAAGTGAAGTGTATTGGCGAGCAAAGCGAGTATATAAGGGTCTTCATCTGTAAGTGATTTTTCGTAAGAAGCATTGATTTCGTCCTTGATTTTCCCAGCGTATCCTGCTTCTGCCAATGCCCAATTGATATAAGCATCCATTACTTCAGATTTGCCCCAAGCGTGCAGATGTTTTGGATTAATATTCCAACTGCCTTCGCCGTCTTTTCTGCTCAATAACCATTCAGCATTTCGTTTAATCATCTCATTATCAACAGAGTGAACTGACTTCATGTCTTTGAATTGCATCAGACCATAGGCAGTCAACCCTTCATGCGCGGGTGATTTTCCGTACCAATCAAATCCGCCACCTTCTACTTCATAACTAATCAGTTTTTTATATCCTTCGGATAAAAAGGCGTTTGCCTTTTTTTCAATATCATTATCAATAATATTATTTTCTAATAAATAATTTAATACTAAAATATTCGGATAGTTACTACTCGAAACCTGTTCAAAACAACCACGCGGTTGACGTAACATTCTGTCCAATCCGGTTGTCATTTCACCGAGAATGTTGGGATAGATGGTCAGGGTAGCATCAAGCGGGCTTCCTTTGACCTTATTGCGAATGTCAATATCAAAATCTTGTTTCAAGTCTGCACCGGAGTACATCATTTCGGCAAGAAAACCACGTTTGGAAGTCTCAATATGTGTTTCAAATTCGTCTTTAAATTCTCCGCCGTCAATCCGAATATTGAATGTACCGTCAGCTTCGCCGATGACTTCATATTCGAGTAAAATGGTCTTAGCATTGCCAGATGCGATATTTTGCTCACTGACAATATCTTCTAATAATTTGAAATTTTTAGGAGCTTTGATATTGAGTTCACCGGAAATATCTTGTCCTGAATTGTTGCTGATTGTCAAGGGAATAGAGAGCTTATCACCGACCAATACACTCGTCGGAACTTTGATGTCTATACCAAGCGGAATCTGTGTATGGTGTTTGTGTGTAGCGTGTCCAATATTACCTTTTTCCGAAAAACCTTCTAACACTGTGCGGAATGTCGTGGTCGCATCAGAGTTGTAAAACTCGAAGGTAGTCGTACCGCTATTGCCTATATTTACATTGGTATTCCAATAGATTGTTGGGCGAAAATCCTCGCGCTTGTCGGATCTTCTTGGCTTGTCATATTTATTGGCATAAAAGGTACGGGCGCGATAAAAACCGTTCATCGTAAAGCCTTCTGTAGTCGGTTTACTGATGATTTTTGACCGAACTTCATACTTTGCAGGTATCCATTCGATTTCTTCTCTTGGCGATGATATTTTAACCTGTTCTTGTATTGTGTCAAATTTAGCAGGGGTAATTTTGTAAATGAAATGCTCCGGAACAACTTCTATTTTTTCTACTTCAATTTCATAATCTCCTGTTGCATTTTTGACCCACTTTTCGACCTCAATAAACTGTGCGGGAACTTCTACTTTTTCTACTTCGGGTGCTTTTACGAGTAATCTTTTTTCTCGTGTCATGTACTCCGCAGGAACTTTAACTTCCTCTTTTTTAGTGGCTTGTACTTCTTTGAGGTAATACATTTTATAGCTTGCCGTTTCAGGGTTTTGGTTATACTGTAAAAGGTTGGCACTGACTCCTGTGGCAGAGAGTTGACCGAAATTCAAATCAGGGAGTGATACTTTATTGTCGGAATTTTTCCATCCCAGTTGCTGACCAAGTTTTGTAACATTTTCAGCTCTGTAAGATGCAGGTATAGACTCGTAAGTTTCGGTAACCGTCTCATAAGTAGCGGGGATTACCTCAAGCCTTCCTTGACGATTGGCTCTTGTAGTTGCCAGAGTTTTCAAAATTCGACGTATCCTTGTAGCGTGTTGAGCGGGGATTGTTACCTCGCGTGTGGTTGCTGGAGTTTTGAGTACGGTACGTGTGTTTTCGGCGTATTCGGCGGGTACTTCTACCTCTTCATAAGTGGCTTCTTCTCTTAAAATATCTCTTATAAAGTATTGATATTGAGCTAAGTCTGTTTCGGTAGCAGCTTTTACTAATACACTATCCATGACGGTCTCAAAGACAGGTTCGGTAGCTGCCATTTGACTTGTCGGAGGTTGTACTTCGTACTTTTCTGTAATGGTTTCGTAAGAAGATGGTATAAATTCGATGCGTGTCGAATTGTATCTGCCATTGTATTTGCTAATGTCAGCAGCAGTCGAAGATTGTTTATTGAGTTTAAAACTCAATGTTTCGCTGTGTTGTCTGATTTTTGCCCAGCTTTCAGGGTAGCCCTCCGCTTGAATTCGCAAATAACTTCCTTTAGATATATCAACATTTTTAAATTCAAAATGACCTTTATCGTCTGTGCGTTGGCGAAGTGAGCTGTTGGAAACACGCACCAAAGCACGTGCTATCGGCGAGTTATCTTCACCCAAAATTTGTCCTGCGAGTGTTGCTTTTTCATTGGGATATTGAATGGCGACATCGGGTGAAACGTCAATTTGTTTCCATTCAAATTTGCGCCAACCTTGCGTCATCATCAACAAGTCAAGTGCTTGGTCGGCTTTCGGATTGTTTTTTTCAAAGTAAAAATTTGGTTCTTCTATATTACCTTTTATTTCAGAGGTTAAGAGCATAGAAGCGAGGATATTTGCTTGTTTATCATCTGCATAAGAGAGCAAATTATTATCGACTACAGAAAGAGAAAAATTGCCGGGTGCGGGTTTGCCGTTTTCATCTTTGACCTTGACGGTCATTTGTACTTTTTCTCTTGGTAAATATTGTTTTTTGTCAGTGCTGATTGAGACGTTGAGGCTTTTATGTTTATTAATAAAAACAAGTCTTTCGGCGAGTTCGACTTCATTTTTTGTCAGCAAAGTAAGCTGTGCAATGCCAATCGGAAATTTTGCAGTGGAAATGGTGACGGGATTAATACCGGGCTTGATGCTGACCTTTTTTTCCAATAAAATCTGACCTCGCGATTGTGCAATAAGGGTAAGTTTGGTTTTTTGTGTAGAAATTATGCCTACATCGAGAGAGGCTTTTTTCTGGTTGTCAATTTTTAAAGCAAAACCTGTCCCATTCGCTACGGGCAATTGGAAGGTTTGTTGGATATTGCGTGGTTTGGTGATTTTTGCGGTGTAGGTTTCGCCAAATTGAGGCGTAAACTCTACCGTTCCCATGCCTTGGTGATAGCTTTGGAAAGCAAGTACTTTTTCGTCATTTGAATTGACAATCATGCCTTCAATATCTGCGGGTTTTCCAAATTCATTGAGCGCTTTGAACGCTACACGAACGGGAATACCTGCAACCAATTCGCCACCTTCAGGGAAAAATTGTACATCAATTTTATTTAATACAATCGGGACGGAACGTGCGATGGATTCTTTTGTACCTTTATAATCAATAATGACATTGAGTAAGCCATCTGTGGAGTTCAATTTTCCGGGTAAAATAAATTTCAAAGTGGCTTTTCCTTTTTCGTTGGTAATAGCCGTTTTTTCAATAACTTTTTCTCCGTCAATGTTGATGTTATATTGAAATGTGTTGGATGATAGAACTTGATTTTCAGGAGTTTGTATTGTTATGTTAGCTACTACTTCGTCACCTGCGCCATAGGTTTTTCGCCCAAATTCAAGCTGCATAGCGAGTTTGGGAATGATGGTTTTTTGTACTTGTATTTCCTTTTCAAAATAATCTTCAAAATTGCGTTGCCAATTGGTGTAGGCTTTGATTTTGTATATGCCGCCGTGTAGGTTTTTGCCAATATGAAAGTCTCCTTTTGCTTGTCCGTCTAAAGCGATTAATTTGCGTTTGTGCAGTGTTTTTCCCGCAGGATTAATTAACTCAACATACAACATGTCACTCATGTCGCTTGCGCGTAATGTACCTGCATCGCGTATGTATGCCTTTATCCAAATATCGTCGCCGGGACTGTACAGAGTTCTGTCGGTTTGGATATAGACTTTGTCGGGATTGGTAAAAGCATTGTAATTTTGAACACGTTGGGCGAGTGTAAGCGCGCGGGTTTGTTTAACAACTTTAGTGTCGCCCGCCACGAATACGGGCAAGGCTTCACCAAAGTAGGTCGTGGATGCGGTGATATTCCATAGGTAAGTTGAATTGGGCGTTTGATAATTGCTTTTATGAAACGAGGGCCACAAGGCACTGTTGAGTTCTTGAGAAAAACTTTTATTTGTATTGGTTTGATTATGATTGTTTTTTGAAAGTATATGGACGGATAGCATGACAATGACAAGGAAATAAAATACCGATGCCAGAGTCAGGAAGGTCTGTATATTTTGAAGAAAATTAAAGGGTGATTCTGTAGCATTGATGCGGCGTTCCATATCTTGCCAAGCACCTTCTTTGTACGTGAATTCGTAATCCTTTAACTTTTCCCAATCGTAATTTTCTATATCATTAGGGTGATTCATTACACTGCTTTTAATTGCTTATCGTAGCTTTTGATCAATCGTTGTAGTTCTTTTTTCGCATTCGAGAAATGCCATTTTGATGTACCCTCGCTGATGTTGAGTATGTCTGCTATCTCGCGGTGTTTGTAACCGTCAATGGCATACAAAGAAAAGACCGTGCGGGAGGCTTTGGGCAGTTTTTGGATGGTTTTGAAGAGGTCTTCTTCGACCAAATGTTCCAAAGCCATATTGCTGATAGCCGGTTCTTTTTCAATGTTGAAGTCCATGCGATTGCGGTAGTTGGTATGTCGCCGAATGTGGTCTATTGACGTATTGGTGACGATGGTGGCTACCCAACCGCTAAAGGAACTTTGCTCACGGCGTTTGTACTTTTCAATGCCGTTGAACACCTTTAAGAAAGCGGTGTTGAGGATGTCAAGTGCTTCATCCTGCCTGCCTGCATAGCGCATGGCTACACTCATCATCTTGCCGTAATACCTGCGATACAGGTATTCTTGGGCGAGGCGGTCTTTTTTACGACAACCTTCGATGAGTTCAGTCTCCGTGCTATGCTGCGAGTACTTCATTGGTAATTCTGCGAATTTAGTAATGATAAGAGAACTTCGTTTTTAGTTTGTGTTAAGCTCTTTCTTATCAACTACATTTACTACAACGCAGTGTAATATATAAATGGTTGGTAGTGTTTGAAAATAAATTGTAATGAATACCGTACAAAAATACGATTATTATCTTATAACGTACAGTTGATCATAATATTATGACGGTAAAAAGAAAGGAAACGGTACATTTGAATTTAAAAATCGAAGCACGAAGCATCAAATTCTAAATCACAAAAGATCAAAATAGAATTAATAATTCGTATTTAAATTGCGATTTGGTGCTTGAGGTTTCGTGCTTGGAATTCACTTCAATCGCTTCATCAACCGATTCGTGATTTGCAGAAAATGCTCTTCCGTAATGATGCCCATGAGTTCACCGTCTTTGACAACGAGGAGACAACCGACACGATGTTTCTGCATTTTTTCAAGTGCATCTGTAATAGGTGTATCCGGTGGAACTGTGATAGGTTCAGTAATCATGATATCTTTGACGAGTGTAATAGGTTGGTCTTTGAGGCAGTCATCCTTGCGGGTAAAATGGTGGAGTAACATACTCGATGTGACTAAACCGACCATTTGACCTTTAGTATCTTCTACGGGAATGTAGCGCGTTTTTCGCCAGTTCATCATGTCGGCTACGAGGTCAAGGATGTCGTTTTTTTGTACGGTGATGAGGTCAATGTTCATAAATTCGGCTACCATCAATTTGTTGGGCATATACTCTTCAATATCTTCCAAATTTGGTATTTTCCATTCGTGTATAGGGATACCTTTTTTCTGATTTTGTACAGTGGCGGCAGTGAGTACGGTCAGGGCTTCGTCAGGGTTGGTTTCTTTGATAAGTTTGGTGTAAGTACGCAATGCCCAGCGCGCGCCTGTGGTATGTTTTCGGGCGCGTTCTTCTATGATACCGAGGTATTTGTCGATGTCTTTACTATCAACTTTTCTGTGCTTGAGTCCTTCGCGTGCAATGGGCAATAACTCTTTGATAACCAAGTCAGCGGCAGATATTTTTTTGTCTTTGAACCAAGTAAATTTAGAGTCTAATCCGGTACGGGAGGCTTTGATAAAATTATCGCTGGCATCATCAAAACTCATCTGTTTGCGGATGTCATCATGCTTCAATGCCAAGCCCGTCATCGCTCCTAACCAGAAAGCGGCACTCGCCATTTCATCGACTACCGTAGGACCGGCAGGCAAGACGCGACATTCGATACGCAGATGCGGCTTCATGCCGGAGGGCGCGCCGTAGCATGGGCGATTCCAACGATAAACCGTACCGTTGTGAACTTGCAGAGCTTTGAGTCCGGGAACACCACCCTTTTCAAGTATTTCTATGGCATCTTCTTGGGTATTAGAACTTAACAAAACGCGAAAACGCATAATGTCTTCTTTGTAAATTTCCAAAATACTATCTTGTAACCAATCTTTGCCAAAACTCACACGCGGACTTCGCTCACGCAGATGGTCTTGTGAAGCGCGGGTGTCGAGTGATTGTTGAAATAAGGCGATACGCGTCTCGTGCCAGAGTCTTTTTCCGAATAAAATCGGTGAATTAGCGGAGATAGCTATGACAGGACCAGCAAGTGCTTGAGCAATATTATACATTCTTACAAATTCCTTCGGCTCTACCTGCAAATGTACTTGAAAACTCGTATTGCAAGCCTCCAACATGGGCGTGTCGTGCTTGACAAGAAGTTCGTCGATACCGCTAAGGCGAAGTTCGTAAGCATCGCCTGCACGTTGGTCGTCAATGGCTTCCATCAAGGCTCTATAACGTGGTATATCCGTGAGGTTTTTGTCGATATCCAAGTCAAATTTTCGGATAGTAGGCATGATACCGCAGAGTAAAATTTCAGTATCCAAATCATTGGCTTTCTTGCGAATAATGTCAAGGCGTTTTTGTATCTCAGCTTCCATTTTGGAGAGGCATTTGCCTTTAAATTCGTGTGGCGTTAGGGTGATTTCAAGGTTAAATTTGGCGAGTTCGGTTTCTACCCATTCGTATTTTTTGAGTTTTTTGAGAATTTCCATCGCATTTGACGAAGGTTTCCAGTATTTATCTACGAGGCACATCTCCTGCTCCGCACCGATGCGCGTGATGCCTGTCTCGAATTTATCATTGTTAAGCATATATTCCAATGCTTGTACATCATTGAGCAAATTACGCATGAACACTCGCATTTGCTTTTCATCGCCTACTTTTGATACGTTAAAGTCTCCCATTTGATTGTGTTGTGGTGTTGTCGTATAAATGTGTTGTTGTGAAGGTAGGAAGTTTTTTTTGTATAAATGAATTCACATTTAACATTTTGTAAAAGAAAAAGCCATAAGGCAATTGCCTTATGACTTTTTCGATGAAATTTAATCGTGAAATTTGAGAAATATGAAGAAGTCATATTATTTCACTATCACCATACGCTTGGTATCTAAAACCTGACCATCGGCTACGAGCGAATAGTTGTATGTACCTGCTGCAACAGTTCCAGCTTTTAGTTGAATTTCGCCTATCCCTGTACGTACAATTGCCTCACTATGAATGAGTTGTCCACCCATGTCAAAAACGTTTATCACTGCATCTTTGACATCCGTAGGGATGTTGTATCTGATTAATGTATTGGTATTAAACGGATTAGGTTGGTTTTGCTCTAAGTACGCTCCGCGCCCGTCAAGTTGGATGTTTTGCTGGTTGATGTTGGTGTTTTGTCCGTCTAATACAGCTTGCATCATTGCTTTCATTTCGGCTAATTCTTGTTCTAAGGTTTCGATTTTTTCTTGCTGCTCTTTGACGGCATTGACGAGGAGATATTTGACCTCATTGTCTCGAATTTGAAGATAGTTTGCTTCGCTAAGCACTTCGTGTTCTTTGGTCATCGTTGCCTCTGACATTTCTGTATGTATAAATTTTTCAACCAATTCGGGTGCTACATTTTGCAACTCCTGTGCGACCAAACCTACGTGTGCATCACCGCGAGTTGTTCCACCTTTGCCATTATATTCATAAGTGACCGGCGTAATATTCATCAAAGCCTCCAAACCTCTTGTATAAGGAGTGATATTAGACTTCAATTTTTTGTCCGAAGAAAGCAAAGCTCCTGTATATTTAATATTACCATTGACATGTAATGCTTCAGTTGGAGCAGCAGTACCGATACCTACACGACCATTCTGAAGAATTGCCATACGTGTTGCAGTACTCGTGCGAAAATAGATACCCGAAGTAGCATCTGTTCCGGCGTCGAAGTAAAAACGCCCTTTATGATTGGGTGCATTATTAGAAAATGCCTGAAGTACCGCACCGCCAAAATTATTGGCACTAAAATTTATCGCGCCTACACGTACCGAGCCATCCAAACCACCAGTAATATCAACCAATTTGTAAGAAGCAGTCACCGGAGCAGCTTTAATGATGAGTTGACCCGCACCGTCTGTGAGATGAAATTTGCCAAGTGGGGCATTCGTACCTACACCTACATTACCATTCGGTGCTTTGACATAGACTTGTGAAAATGCAAATGTTGGAGTAAGGGTCATTAAAATGATGTAAATAAGATTTTTCATAATTAATTATTTTAAAATTTTTGAAATTGTTTTTGAATAAAATTTATTTGAATGAATGTGAGCTGGAAGCTCGCGTTACGTTAGTTACAATCATCTATTTCTGCGGAAAAATTAGCATTAGGTTGTATCTCAAAACCACCTTCAAGTATGATATTTTCACCTGCTTTAAACTGTACATCACCACCCGTCGGAATTGTACCGTCTGATGTTAGTATTTCATTTGCCTGACAAGCACTGTCACCAATATCGCCTGTTGGGTTAGCAAATTGTGGGCAAGGACTCGCACAAATCAAATTGCCATTATTGTCATAAATCGGTATCTGACCGTTGATTTGTACCGTAAGGCTTTTGTTATTTCCTGCTACATCACCGACGACGACGGTGTACGTACCCGAAGGTAGATTTTCAACCTCCGCAGTATTCGCGCCTGTACTCCACGTATAGAAGTAAGGCGGAACACCACCATACACTTCTACCGATGCTTTGCCCAACATACTGCACTGCTCATGCAATACTGAGGCGTTGATAATCAAGTTGTTACTCGCCGGACTAAAGCCAACGTAGCTATCATAAAATGACATATTCGCAATGCCATCCAAGTCGCCGTTGACTTCAATTTTGTTGCCTTTATTAATGTCCATATTAAAGCTTTCGCCTGTGGGGGCGTTGTTGGTAGTAAGTGTGAGGACAGCCACTGCGCCATCACAAAGCGTATTCACACCATCCGTGCGAGTGAGCGCGAGCGAGAGGCGATTTTGTGCAGCATTAAATACCTCGAAAACCTCGTCGGGCGTGAGCGAAGAACCCGTCACATCAATACTCACATTGGTCAAAGGCATATCATTAAAATCTACGGTACACGCCACGCCGTGCGCCATAATATCGTTGCCATCGAAATCCTCTACGTGTAGTGCGTAGCGCATATTTCCGCCTGCTGGGGCGAGGGGTTCGAGGCGATAATTGAGCGTATTGGGTACGAAAGATGCCAAACTCGGTCCAGTGGTCAAGCCGAAATTCAAGTCAACTACCTGTAAATCAGCACCGTCGATAGTACCACTACCGTCTGCATCTTGGTGTTTGTTGTTGACCGCTTCCGTGTCCAATTGCCATGCTTGGGCGGGTTGCTGATTCCAGTTGGTGGTCGCGTTTGGTCGCGGAGGTCCCATGCGGAAGGCTGCAATTCCCCAGAATAATACCTCGTTTTCATCCACGATACCGTCATTATTCATGTCGCCGGGCCACACGCCTGTATCGCAGTTACCAACTTGAGCATCACAAAAATCTTCCCACGGAACACTGAAATTATTACCATCGCTGATATTCGCATTCGTATTGCTGACAGCATTCAACTGACCGCAAAGCGCCAGCAACGCAGGATCGTAACAGCCACTCAATTGATTATCATGGATATATAAAAATTTGAGCGTACTCATATTGGCTAATTCGGGAGGAATTTTGCCCGTCAAATTATTATTTTCTAGTCGTAAAAATGTTAATATAGTGAGGTGGTAAAACGTATTGGGAATATTTCCGGTAAATTGGTTATTCCCTAAATTGATATACCCTAATCTATTGGAGGGCGTACCAATAGTCGTAGGAATATTACCGGCAAGATTGTTATTACTTAAATCCAAATAGGTCAGATATTCAAAATCGCCAATTTCGACAGGTAACCAGCCTGACAATCCGTTACTCGGCAAATTTATGACCTGTACGCAGCCATTTCCATTGAGTGTGATACCATGCCATGTACTCATAGGTTGATTGAGGTTCCAAGGAATAGTCCAATTTGCACCGCTTGTTTCATTATATAAAGCAATGAGACTCAATGAATCATTTAAGCTGCAGCAATTGCCGACTAGTGCGTTACATTCTGCTTTAAATACATTATCCTGAATGGTTAAAATATTTGTATTTCGTCTAATGACATCTGATAATTTTGTGCTTTCTATCGTGCTAATATCATTTGTAAGTGCGGGGTCATTTAAGTAGAAATAATAATCACCGTCACGTAGTCGTCCAAATTGCTCTGTGAGCATCGCAGTAAGCGTCGCGCCCAATTGCGAACCCGGCATTTTATCTTCTGACAACAAACCCACCCATGCGTCGATGTCATTTATATCACCGTATAATGACGATAGTGTATTTTGCAAAACAGGGTCGCTCGTAATATCCGCATAGTTCGTTGCGGTACTGCCTGTAAAATAATTGCGATAAGCGTTGTAATCTGCCAAGCCGTGGTCGCGTCCGCGTTGGATATTCAGCGCAGCCAAATCTAAGCCCGGTCCCGGACCTTCAGTAAATAAAAAGGTGCGAAGTGCCTCCACCATATTCGCGTCAATCTCTTCTTGAAATTGTACCGCTAAACCATTGAATATTGGCTCAATACCATTCGCAGCGATAAGATTGGGATTAAAAAATGCCTGAATAAGCGAGACTTGCCCTTGCCCAACCGGATTGCCGTCATCGTCTAATAAAAACAACTCATTTGTTACCATTGTATGCCCCAAGCGATATGCTGCCGTCGAAAAACCATTGATGATATCCGGTTGAATGGAATTGTCATAGCCGCTATACGCACCAAGATTGACACCGAGCGCAGGAAGAAATTCGTTGTACGTGATATTTTGCAATAAAGCAACGACCTGTTTTCTGGCTCTTTCGTAAATTGTTTGATCGTCAAAAATAGGATCGAGGGTTGGGTCATTCACTATAATTTCGTCGCAAATACGATTGTGTTCGCGCACAAAAAGCGTGTGTAGCGAAAGTAGGCTTGATTGCTCGTTTGCCCGAACATCGCCAGCTACAAAATGCAAACCGCCAAAACTTGCCATCTCTGGTGCGTTGGGGTCAATCTGAGTAGATGCCTCACCGGTAGTCGTATTATAGGGTAATAAATTACCTGCCGAAGTTTTCATTTTACCCTCTGTGCCTTGTCTCAGCCACGTAGCGCGAATCACATCCGAGCCATAGACTTGCGAACCATCTACCCATGAAGTGACGATGTTGGTTTGTTCACGGGGCGTGGTGATGCCCGTACCTTCGTGGGCTTCGGCACGATGTATCTCTATTGGCACTACAATCAAGTCTCCCGGCTCGCCAGAGGGCGGAATAATCATCAACTCGTCATCGTCCTCACTTTCTGGCGAAATACCGATGTCGTGGTCGAGGAATTGCCCCCAACTGAATACAAAAGCACTCAAAGTATTGGAAGGAAACACAAGGCTATCCTGTGCAAAAATCGCGTTGCTAATCACGCGCGGATTGGGGCGACCTTCCCCACCGATACTGTTCAGTGGGTCGGCTGAACCGTACTCGGCGGGAAGTTCGCGTTTGAGTGAGATGTCGGCACTGCCCCATGCAGCGTTATTGATGTTGTTACACTGTCCGTCAATGTTTCGATAGACGAGTTGAGTACCGCATGTTTGGAATTGGCTTTTTTGCTGGTTAGTTTTCATGAGCTTAGCATTGACCGTACCACTGAATAGGTGACGAAATGCTTTTGCCTTTTGTTCGTCGGTTACAGGCGCTTCATTTTGTTGTGCATTTACCGACGAAATATTCATCAGTAAACACATCAACAAAATGGCTGTAAAGAGTGCTTGTATGTGAGAAAGTGTGTTCATGTTGTATCTTTTAATGGTTCTGAAATTTACTATTAAATAAATCTCGACTGTCAAATTATTGTATCACAAAAGTGCGGGCTTTTTCTGGTATTAAAAATCACTGAAATTGAGCTAAAATAAGGGTTTTGAGGTTTTATGTTTTATTTAAAATTTTGATAATGAGATGGTTGCGATTTATTTTATTGGAGTTTAAAATTAATTACGGGTAATGCTTCATTAAAGTGTGGAATAGTCGGCAGACGAAGGTTTTTACAAAAATTAGTCATTTGACCATTCACATTGATGCTATTGACAAATGGATTCGTCTGACGACATGCTCTGATGAAAAGGAGGCATCTTCAAAGTGAAGATGCTCCTTTAGTCAAAATACTATCTGAAGTTATTAATTCTTATAAATGGCTTTTTCATAAAAATAAAACGCACCTAAAAATGCCAAAAAGTAGACTTCCATACCGTATTTGAGGTGGTAGCTGTTCTATTTTCGTTCGGTGCTACTGAACACGTAGAGAAAATTCATGAATTTTCTCTACGTGTTCGGAGGCTTGGTGCGTATTTTTTGAAGGTTTTATTTTTTTATGAAAAAGCCATCAATTCTTATATTAGGGATGAAAAAACAATAAACACTACATCTTGACTTGTTCTTTTTCCTTTACACTTCACCAAATTCTCCTTAAATAACCCGTTATTCGCGTCAAATTTGGCTCGTGTAAAGAAAAAATAACGGCGTGAAGATGTAGCGTTTATTATCTTTTCATCCCTTAATTCCCATCACAATCCTCAATCGTACCGGAAAAATTCGTATTGGCAGGTACTTCAAAGCCTTCGCGGAGGATAATAGTTTCTCCTGCTTTGAACTCTACATTGCCATTCACAGTACCATCCGAATTGACGGCGGTATCGGCTTTGTATGTGCCTGTGGAAACGTTGCCACCGGGCGTGAGTAGTGTCGGACAGGGGCTATTGGTACAGTCGGGCAGATTGCCAAACTCATCGGGGATAGCGATATATTGTCCCTGCACTTCTACGGATAATGTTTGGCTCATATTTGTGGCATCGGTGACGGTGACTTCGTAGATATTGGGCGTAAGTCCGGTGATGCTGCTGCTCGTTGCTCCGGTATTCCAGACATAAGTATAGGGCAATATGCCCTCCTCAACAGATAGTGTCACCGAGCCGGGAATATTGCATTGTTCGTGAATGACAGATGCACTAACGGAAAGATAACCCGAGAGTCCGGGAGGATAATTGATATAAGTCGTTCCGGCTACTCTTGCCATGTCGCCATTGGCTTGTATGGTATTGCCGCTTTCGATGCTAAGTTCAAGAGGATCGCCTGTGGTGATGTCCTGCGTTACTACGATAATATTGGCAACCGAACCGTCGCAGAGTTGATTCGTCTTATCGGTGCGAGTGAGGGCAAAATGGAAGCGATTTTCTACCTCGTCAAATGCCTTGAGGGTATCGCTCGGTACGAGAGAAGAGTTGTTGGTGCGAAGAATGACTTCATCTATAGATATATCCCCAAAATCTATGACGCCTGCCAGACCATGCGCTGAAATATTATTACCATTCACATCGGTCACGTATAAATCATAACTCGGATCGCCACCCACCGGACCGGCTTCTACCAACTCATAAATCATGCTACTCGCAATAAAAACCGATTGGGTAAAAGCATGGATATTTCCAAAATTATCATCGACCACTTGTAGGTCAGGTCCATCTACTATGCCGTTACCATTACCGTCTTGGTGCTTGCTGTTGATGCCTTCTACGTCTGTTGTCCAGTCGGGTGCGTCTTGTCCCTGCCATGCTGTGCTGGCATTGGGGCGGATAGCTCCCGTATTTCCAAAGGCTAAACCCCAGTAGAGGGCATCGGTTTCGTTGGCGGTGCCGTCGTAGTTGTAGTCGCCGGGCCAGACTGGTTGGCAGATGCCCGTAGTGCAGAAGTTTTCCCATGAAGTGTCGAAGTTGTTACCAATGGTGATGTTGGCAACAGATAATTGGCTGCAAAGTCCTCCTAAATTATCATCATAACAGCCGCTAAGTTGATTATTATCCAGAACCAGAATATTCAGGTTACTTAAATTTCCAATTTCAGGTGGAATATTTCCAGTAAGTTGATTGTACCCCAAAGCCAAGTCTTCCAAGTTACCTAAATTACCAAGTTCCGGTGGAATACTCCCATTAAGGTTGTTTTCATGTAACTTCAAATGTGTCAGGTTACTTAAATTTCCGAGTTCCGGTGGAATATTCCCGGTCAGTAGTTGATTGCGCCCCAAATTTAAAGATGTCAAATTGCTTAAATAACTTAATTCGAGAGGAATAGTGCCAACCAAGTTATTACCCACACCATAATCCCAACTACAATTATTCACTCCATCCATGTCAATACAAACTACACAACCGTCTGCATTTAAATTTACCCCATACCAAGTATCCATCGACTGGTTTAAATTCCATATATTTGTCCAGTTCGCTCCATTTGTAGAGTTATATAGAGCTACGAGGGCGAGGGAGTCACTTTGACGGCATGGGCTTGGGCTACATGCGCCTGCGCCTGTGTTGCAGAAGTCTTCCCAGGGGGCATCGAAGTTGTTGCCGTCACTAATGGTAGAATTAAAACCATCTCCAAACAGCCCACCGCAAAAACCCAATAAATTTACGTCATAACAACCACTGAGTTGGTTATTGTCCAAACCTATTGACTGTAAATTTCCTAGCTCTGCGGGAATATTCCCAGTAAGTTGATTATGACTCAATGACAACCAAGCGGAAGTATTCATATTTCCAAGCTCTGGAGGAATACTGCCAGTGAGTTGATTTTCATGTAACCATAATAAGAGCACATTACTAAAATTACCCAGTTCTACAGGAATGCTACCAGTGAGTTGATTGTACTGCAACATCAGAAATTCTAAATTACTTAACTTACCAAGTTCCACAGGAATACCACCCGTGAGTTCGTTTTCATTTAGCCATAAAGATGTTAACTTCGTTAAGTTTTCAAGTTCTATAGGAATACTACCTGTGAGTAGATTAGAAGACAAAGACAATTCTATGACGCATCCATCTCCATTCAAAGTCACACCATACCACCCATCCATCGGCTGACTCAAATCCCAAGTATTCGTCCAATTCGCCCCATTAGTCGAATTATACAAAGCCACCAAAGCTAACGAGTCATTAAGTCTGCATCCGGTAGGTGGTGGTGTGGCATTAAAATAAGTCAAAGCCCCGTGCAAATTCAGCCGTCCTTCGCTCACAGAGGTTCCGATTAAATCGGGTAAAACATCTACGGAATTGAGTAAAGCCATTTTTATTTCGGTGTAGGGTCGAGTGGGATTTTGATGCCATAATAAAGCGCAGGCACCTGTGATGTGGGGTGTTGCCATAGAAGTGCCTGTGTTATAGTTATAGGTATTCATTGGAGTAGTGCTTCTTATGATGGCTCCGGGTGCGGCTATATCTACATTTGTTGTACCGTAGCTGGAGCCTCTGTTGGCAGATTGTACCCAAAGCAAGTCATTACGGTCTGTAGCGGCTACGCTGATGATATTATCAAAATCGTAGGAAGAGGGATAATTTGGGTCGGCATCATTATCATTTCTAAAATTTCCGGCGGCAGCTACGAAGAGGTGTCCGTTGGCTTGTGCTGTTTGTAGCGAGCTTATCATTATTTCGGAATATCGTCCTTCTGCGTAGCTGTTGTTGCTGATGGGCATATTCATCGCTACGGCATAATCCAAGGCTTCTGCAATGACATCCACAGGCGTATTTTGTTGTGCAAATACCCGTAAAGCGGCTATCCGGACATCCCAAGTGACACCGGCTACGCCTATGCCATTATTGCCTTCCGCACCGAGCGTACCCGCTACATGCGTACCATGCCCGATGATATCGAAAGGGTCATTATCGTTATCAATAAAATCCCAACCGATAAAGTCGTCAGCATAGCCGTTGCCATCTTCGTCGATACCGTTGATGTCTCCGGGGTCAAATATCCAGACACCGTTGGCATTTTGTTCGAGTACACGTCCGTCGCCGTCGGCATCTTCGGCGAGATTTTGCCAGATATTATTGACGAGGTCGGGGTGCTTCCAGTCCACACCCGTATCTATCACACCAACGACCACAGAAGGGCTGCCCGTTGCGATGTCCCAGCCTTCGGAAGCATCTATATCGGCATCGGATGTGCCGCCGTCTTGTCCGGTATTGTTCATGCCCCATAAGTCGGTAAATAAGGCATCTCCGGGTGTGATGTCTTCCTGCCCATCTGCTTCCGGGCAGTTTTCTGTTGCCAGATAATAGTAGTAATTTGGTTCTATCAACTCAATATCAGGATGGTTGCGGTATTGGCTGACGAGTTGGTGAATATTGCTTTTATCCGTCTGCCAGACTTCTATGCGGTTGTTTGGGCGTGTTCGTTGGAGGGTGGCTTGCATTTCGTTTTTGAGGATGTTTTTTTGCGCGCTTGTTTTATTGGCTTTCATTTTTACGAGTACTTGTCCGGGTACGTATTCGGGTCTTTGGGTTTGTCCGTGGGCATACACACTGATGAGGCAAAAAAGTAGCAGTGTGCATCTTTTAAAGTTTGTAATACTTTTCATGGTTGTGTTTTTTGGTTCTTTGACAATTTTTGCAAAAAGAGAAATTAGCGAGTTTATTCTAATTTTAGGAAACTTTTGAACATTAGTTTTTCACGCTGTTCCTCCCCCCAACCCCCTCCAAAGGGGGAGACCAACGTGAGTAGTTCTTCGCGAAGCGAAGAATCTCCCCCTTTGGAGGGGGTTGGGGGGAGAAACAAGCAAAGCACAAATCTTTGTTTTTATTCTAAATGCAAAAATTGTCAAAGTACCTGTTTTTTAATGACTTGAAATGCCTGATGTCGTTATTCGTTATTCGTGAATCCGTTATTCGTTATACAATTCGTTGAAAATTGTGGGTTGGATTAATATTTATTCGAGTTACGCGCTCACAGGCAATTCAATTGATAATAATTTTTGACTAATACAAAAGTATGTTATTTTCTTTATACATTTATGTACCACATTTGAGTTTTAATAAGAAATTATTACTACATCAATATTTCATAAAAACCTGATTATCAATTAAAAACAAAATGAAAAGTGAAAGCAAAAAACCTCGTCCGTTTCTAATTGTTGAATTATTGAATACTTTTTCAAAGCGGGAATTGTCCGATTTTTCTGATTTTGTAGCTTGTCGATACTTTAATACAGATAGATATGTGACTGCTTTATTAGCTGTATTAATTGAAGAAGTTATCCATAAAAAGGAATTTGATAAGGAAATGCAATCGTTGGTTTATCGCTTGGTATTTCCCGAAAAACCCAAGCCGAAAAAAGTATTGACGGTACAACAAAAAAACTTTATTTTGGTGAAGATGAACCTGCTGATGCAGTTGGCAAAACACTTTTTGTGCCACGAAGCACTGAAAGAAAATGCAGCTTGCAGGACGGAATTATTATATGAAAAATTACTGGAACGCAATCAGTTTTGGTTATTTAATCGGGAAATGAAAAAAGACAAAAAAACGCTTGAAGCACACTCTGCAAAAGGGGTAGATGAATATGCACAGCAATTTAAAATGGGCTTGGAACAATTGAATTATCTGCATCGAAGAGGGCTTATACTGAAAGAAGACAATCTGCCGGAAGTGATTGAACATCTGGATATTTATTATTTACTCTATAAACTCAATCTACATACTGCCTGTCTTGCGCTCAATCGCGTCAGAGCCGGCAAAGCGTATGATTACGCACCTATGAAAGCAGTCGAGGCTTTGATGGATTTGCCGCAGTATCAGGCACACCCGCTTATCCGGTTGCATCGTATGGCTATTGACTTAGCAGAAACCGACGATGTGGATACTTACCATCAGTTTCTTAGCTTATTGGACGAGTATAATGACGTTGTTCCTATAAAGGATTTAAATAACTTTTATAAAGTTGCTGTAAATGTTTGTAGTGAAAAAATCAGAGCAGGTCATAAAGCATTTTATCGTCACGCCTTTGAGTTGTATAAAACGATGGACTGCAAAAATCTGCTCATAGAAGGAAATTTTATGCCCGCAGCAAAGCTCAAAAACATTGTAACACTGTATTGTAGTTTGAATGAATTTGAGCAGGCAAAGCAAACCATAGAAAAGTATCGTTCTGCGCTGGAAAAACAACATGCAGATAGTGTTTATCACTTCAATATGGGTGCAGTTGCCTTCTATCAGCATGATTTTAAGGTGGCACTTTCACACTTTATACGAGTAGAAAAAGTAAATATAGCTTACGACATCAACTGTCGCATCCTATTATTAAAGTCTCATTATGAGTTAGATACAGAATATGACGAGCGCACTATGCGTACTTTTCTCATTTCAGAGCGATTTGTGAATAAAAATAAATCTCTAGTATCCAAAGACAAGAAAGCCTATAAAAACTTCGTCCGCATCCTTATAAATATTTATAACACCCGACATGGGGCGGGTAAGATGACGGTGGAGAAAGTTAAAAATAAATTGGAGAAGTTGGAATTTGTGAGTGATAAGAAGTGGTTGTTGGAGAAGATTGAGGGGCTTCTTAGTCGATAGTCCGTAGTCCATAGTTTTCGTAGCATCCGTAGAATAGAGAGAAGCATCCCTCAAAAGAGAGATGCTCCATAAGTCAAACTGCTATCTAAACAGGTTTTTCGGTGAGTTCGTACCGACGACTTCAGCCGTTGCAGAACCGGACACTTGACGGCTGAATTCGTCAGTACGAGGATTAGTTTCCGTCACAATCTTCGATAGTGCCGGAAAATTCTGTCCCCGGCGGTATCTCAAAGCCTTTTTCTAAGATAATCGTTTCTCCTGCTTTGTAATCGGTATCGCCCGTGAGTGTGCCGTCTGAGTTGATGGTTCTGTCGGCTTGATAGCTGCCGGGGAGGATTGCGCCGTCAGGTGTGAGCAAGGTCGGGCATGGGCTGTACAGACAATCAACCAGATTGCCGGCAGCATCGTAGAGGGGGATGTATTGTCCTTCTACGGTGAGGGTCGTGTGTATGGGCGTGCCTGTTGCGTCTGTGACCGTGACCTCATAAATACCTGCGCTGAGGTCAGTGATGCGGTCGGTTGTTTCTCCGGTGTTCCATTGGTAGATGTAGGGTTCAGTGCCGCCCATAGGCGTGACCCATGCCGAGCCTGCTACATTGCACTGTACATTGACAACTGAACTATTCATGACAAATTCACCGGAAGATATATTGATGGGTGATAGCCCATTATAAGTCACTCCGGCTACGGTGAGCATATCGCCGTTGGCTTGTATGTTGGTGCCGTTTTCTATGGTGATTGCGAGGGAATCGCCGGATGGTATGTCATTTACGGCTACTACAAAATTCGCTACCGCACCATCACAGATTTGGTTGACTCTATCGCTGCGGGTGAGGGCAAAGTGGAGGCGATTTTCCGCACTATTAAAGACGGTGAGGGTATCGCTTGGCATGAGGGAGGAGGAGTTTGTCCGCATCAATACTTGTGTGACAGGGGTATCGTAAAACTCCAAGACTCCCGCCAAGCCATGCGCGCCTATGGTATTTCCTCCGCTGTCATAGACGTATAAATCGTAGCTCGGCTGTCCGGCATACGGCGGTGCTTCTACGAGTTCGTACTGCATATCGCTGGCAATAAATACGGGCTGTGTGTAGTTGTGGATGCTACCAAAATTAGTATCAACTACCTGCAAATCCAAGCCATCTACGACACCATCGCCATTGCCGTCCTGATGCTTGCTGTTGATGCCTTGTACCGCATCTTGCCAATCGGGCGCTTGCTGTCCTTCAAATGCTGTAGTCGCGCCCGGACGCACGGGACCTGTGAAGCCAGAAGCCAAGCCCCAGTGGAGGGGGTCGAGTTCGTTGACGGTGCCGTCGTAGTTGTAGTCACCGGGCCAGACTGGTTCAGTGCAGATACCCGCGCTTGTATCGCAGAAGTCTCCCCACGAGGCATCAAAGTTGTTACCAGAAGAAGTTGAAGAAGAACCAGTCACTCCACTGCAAAGATTCCCTAAATTAGGGTCATAACAACCACTAAGTTCATTACCAGCTAAAACTAGATCAGTTAAATTACTTAAATTTCCAAGCTCCGGTGGAATACTACCACTAAGATTGTTTCCGTATAAATTTAATACAACTAAGTTGTCCAGATTCCCAAGTTCTGAAGGAATGCTACCGCTGAGATTGTTACCATACAACCTTAACCATCTCAAATCATTCAAATTTCCAAGTTCTGGTGGAATGCTACCACTAAGTTGATTATTGTAGGTTATCCATAAAACTATCAAATTACTTAAATTTCCAAGTTCTGGCGGGATACTACCGCTAAGATAATTAGACTCTAATTGCAGATACGTGAGATTATTTAGATTTCCGAGTTCAGGTGGAATGTTACCATTTAAATTACACCTATTTAACCATAAAACCATCAAATTACCTAAATTTCCAAGTTCTGGTGGAATATTTCCACTGAAATTATTCCAACTTAGGTACAAATACTTAAGATTGATTAAATTTCCGAGTTGCGGTGGAATATTTCCATTGAGATTATTGCCTGCCAAACGTAAATATGTCAGGTTGGTTAGACTCCCAAGTTCCAGTGGAATATTTCCACTAATACCGCTGCCGTGCAAATTTAAAGATACCAAACTCCTCAAATTTCCAAGTTCTACTGGAATATTACTATTAGTTAGATTATTATAACTTAAGTCTAAAAATATTAAATTATTTAAATTTCCAAGTTCTACGGGTAAATTGCCTGACAAGTTGTTTCCAACATTGTTTTGTTCGTCGAGACAATCAAAATTCCCATCCATATCAATACAAGTCACACATCCACTATTATTCAATTGTATTCCATACCAAGTGTCCATCGGCTGCGTTAAATTCCATGTATTTGTCCAATTCGCTCCATTGGTAGAGTTATATAGGGCTACGAGGGCGAGGGAATCATTTTGTCGGCATAGACTGTATGCACTACATGTACCTGCCCCTGTGTTGCAGAAACCTCCCCATGAAGCATCAAAATTATTACCACTGGTAATAGAAGTAGGCGAGTGACTTAATTGACCACAAAGATTCGTCAAATTTTCATCATAACAGCCATTCAAATTATTATTATATAAATACAGTCCATTCAAATTCATTAAATTCCCAAATACTGATGGAATACTACCAGTGAGTTCATTATTATGTAAACTCAAAAAACTTAGATTGCTTAAATTTCCAAGTTCTGACGGAATATTACCATTAAGTTCATTATGACTCATATCTAAAGATGTGAGGTCACTAATGTTTCCAAGCTCTTTTGGAAGGCTTCCCCTCAAGTTATTTCCTGTAGTAGCGTTGTCTGCAATACAATTAAAAGTACCGTCCATATCAATGCATGTTACGCAACCATTTCCGTCAAGACCAATTCCATACCACCCATCCATCGGCTGACTCAAATCCCAAGTATTCGTCCAGTTAGCTCCATTAGTTGAATTATACAAAGCCACCAAAGCCAAAGAATCTCGCTCTCTACAACTCACAGGCGGCAGTGTCGCAAGGTAATTCATCGCCTCATACAAATTCAATCGTCCACCCGTCGTACACTTGCCTGTGAGTGCGGGTGTCACTGTGGCGGTATTAAGTATCGCATCTTTGATTTCCGAATAAGACTTATCGGGGTAGGTTTCCATCAGCAAGGCACAGGCACCGGCGACGTGCGGCGTTGCCATAGAAGTACCGCTAAGGTAGCGATAGGCACTCGCCGGATCAGTACCGATACCCGTACTCAAATAAGTGCTTAATATAGCATCTCCGGGCGCACCTATGCTTACACTCAATGCGCCATAATTGGAGTCTGTCCAGAGCGCATCGTGCCTATTGATAGCCGCCACGCTAATGATGTGGTCAAAATTGTAAGGGATAATATGGTTAGAGTTATACCCTGCCGGATAATTGGGATTGGCATCAATATCGGTACTCCAATTTGCAGCCGCCGCTACATATAGATGCCCATTGTCTTCAGCAGCTTGTAGGGCATCGCGGAAGGCATCGGAAGGAACGAAATTTCCATAACTGTTGTTACTGATAGGAATATTCATTTGAATGGCATAATAAATTGCCTCTATAGCATCACTCGTGCTTCCTCTATCCCCTACAAATACACGAAGCGGCACCAACTGTACCTCCCAAGTCACGCCGGATATGCCTGTGTTGTTATTGCCCGTAGCACCGATGATACCTGCTACGTGTGTGCCGTGTCCGTTGGCATCGAGTACGTGTTTGGTGTTATCGACAAAATTCCAGCCGATGAAGTCGTCGGCGTAGCCGTTGCCGTCGTCGTCGGTATCGTTGATGTCGTCGGGGTCAAATATCCATGTGCTGCCGTTCCATTCGATGACTCGTCCGTCGCCGTCAGCATCTTCGCCGAGATTCTGCCAGATATTGTCGATGAGGTCGGGGTGTTTCCAGTCTATGCCCGTATCAATGACGGCTACCTTTACAGAGGGGCTGCCTGCGGCAATGTCCCATGCTTCGGGGGCATTGATGTCGGCATCGGGTGTACCGCCGTTTTGTCCGGTATTGTGCAGTCCCCATTGTTGGTCAAAATCCGGGTCGGAAGGCGTGGTGTCTTGTCCGTCATCGGCTTCGGTAGCGAGGTGGAGGTAGTAATCGGGTTCGATATACTCAATGTCGGGGTGGTCGCGGTATTCGCTGATGACTTGTTCGATATTGCGGCTGACATCGGTATCGGGGATTTGCCAGACTTCTATACCATTCAAAGGCAAGGTTTTACGAGTAGTCGCCTGCATTTGGTTTTTGAGAAAGAGTTTGTCCACTATCGATTTGTTGGGTTTCATTTTGATGATGAATTGGTCGGGGACGTATTCGGGGCTTTGAGCGTACATATACGTACAGAGGAAAAAGCAGAGGAGTGATGCCCATGCTTTGAAGTTTGTGGAAGTATTCATAATGACTTTTTTTGATGCCCGTACAGGCGACTTCAGTCGCCATGTGTGTTAGGAGACATGGCGACTGAAGTCGCCTGTACGATATTCAGATTAGATAATTAGTTTGACAGATACAAAAGTATATGCTTTTATTCGTAATTTTATACACCTAATTTAGTGAAAAATACGGTAGCATAACTCCCTTCGTTTTCACAAACAATTGATTATCAATTAAATAAAATGTCTAAAAGTCAAAATAAACGAGGTGGGCGGTTTTTGGTGGTGGATTTATTGAATAGTTTATCTAAGTCCGAATTGGTAGATTTGGGAAGCTTTGTGGCTTGTGATTATCATAATACGGATGTGCAGATTGTGTATTTGTTGGAAGGATTGAGGCAGGCGGTGATTCATCAAAAAGCCTTTGACGATGCAGCGCAATGTGTGGTGTATGGTATTACCTTTCCGAAAAAAGCTGCACCGAAAAAATCGCTAAATACTCAACAAAAAGCCTCGCTTTTAGCAAAGATGACGATTTTGTTGCGTTTGGTGGAGACGTTTTTGATGTATGAAGAATTGAAGGAAAATGGGGCTTGTAAAACGGAATTGTTGTATCCTCAACTATTGAAGCGGAAGCAATTTGCTTTATTCCATCGAAATATGACTAAGGATAATAAAGTATTGAATACCAAGACAGATAAAGATGTGAGAGATTATGCTCAAAAATTTAGAATGGAATCAGAACATTTGCTTTATCTACATCAACAGGAATTGATGATAGCAAAGGATAATTTGCCGGAGTTGACAGAAAGCCTTGATATTTATTACCTCATCAATAAGTTGAAATTATATATTACCTGCGTTTCATACATACAAATTTCTGCAAAAAAATCTTATGATATGAAAGCGATGGATACCATTCTCCCCATGTTGAATTTACCGCAATATATTAACCATCCTTTAATTCATATTCATCGTTTAGCATTGGATTTACTGAAAACAGATGACATCGTTCAATACCAAAAAATTATTGAGTTATTAGACACCAATGAGGTCTTTATCTCAAAAAAAGACCTAAGTGATTTTTATATAATTGCCGCCAATTTTTGTAGTAAAAAAATCAAAGAAGGACATAGTGAATTTTATCAACATGCCTTCGACCTTTATCGTATAATGGATAGCAAAAATTTACTAAAGGAAGGTAATTTTATCTCCATTAATAAACTCAAAAATATCATTACTTTATCTTGTCGTCTGAATGAATTTGATTGGGCAAAAGAAACTATCGAAAAATACCGCCCCAATCTCGAAAAGCAATACGCTAATAGCGTCTATCACTTCAATATGGGCTTAGTCGCTTTCTACCAAAACGACTTCAAAACCGCCCTCTCCCACTTCATCCGAGTAGAAAAAGTCAACCTTGCCTACGACATCAACTGCCGCGTCATGCTCCTCAAATCTCACTACGAACTCGATAATGAATACGACGAGCGCAGCATCCGCACTTTCCTACTTTCCGAACGATTTATACAAAGTCATAAAGGCTTGATTACGAGAGACAAAAAAGCCTATAAAAACTTCGTCCGCATCCTCATCAATATCTATAATACGCGACATGGGGCGGGTAAGATGACGGCAGAAAAAGTTCGACGAAAGTTGGAGAAGTTGGAATTTGTGAGTGATAAGAAGTGGTTGTTGGAGAAGATAGCTGAACTATCTAACAAAGGAGAAAGACGGGCAACTATGAAAACATAATGCCCATTTATGGAAAATAAGAAAAAGCCATAAGGCAATTGCCTTATGACTTTTTCGATGAAATTTAATCGTGAAATTTAAAAAAAAAGAAAAATCAAGCATTTCACGTAGCGAAATGATATGATGTAACTTTTTTATTCAAAATTATCTTGGTACGCCGGAAAAGAAACCAAAATTATTGAACCACAGTGCTTTGTCAGCACCATTTGTGTCACCATCAAGATTTGTATCAGTCAGTGAGTAATGAGAGAACTTACCGTTTTCCGGTTCCCACGGAATTTTGTCATCTCCATTAATATCATAACTTCCAAGATCTCCGACTTGACTAATATCACCTGCATACATGGCGTATTGTCCCGGGAAAATTTGTTTTTGCCCAAAACTGGTGTTGTTGTATGAGTCTTGAATCCTGAAATCGTAGTTAAACTGTCCGTTGGCGATAGCTACGGGCACATCAGACATCACACCCATGTGGTTGCGATGTTCGATAACAACATAAGCCATAGTCGGTGAAGAAATAGACAATACACAAGGGTCAGGGAAAGCAACACTGCCATTTTCAAAGACCATTGCAGCAGCTTTTTTAAATGTAGTGGAAGCCGTTAGACCAGTACGGAAAGAGACCAATACCCAATCGACTACACGCAAACCACCGTTGGCTGCCTCGAAGTTCTGATAATCTGAATCTGTCCATCCAACTCCTTCTGTACCAAAGTAATTCCAGGGAGCAGCACTATATGGTTGTCCTGACGGCATATTTGAATTGGCTTCTCCGGGTAGTACACTTCTGCTTACATTCAAATCACTACGCATACTCGGAAGATAACCGTTGCCAAAAACAAGTGCCATAGGACCTTCTAACCAAACGCCCAGTTGTACATCCAAACAAATTGGATTTACGGTGATGTCCACGAGGGCATTGCTACATGAGCCATTGCTATCACATACTTCATATTCAAAAACATCCGTACCTGAAAATCCTGAATTTGGTGTGTAGGTTAATACACAAGCAGGAGCAGGACCGAAAGTCACTGTACCGCCCATAGGCTGTGTTACAATGGTCACGCTACACGGGTCGATAGCACCGTCTTCTACGTCCGAATCATTTGCTACCACATCAATATCAACAGGCACAAGTTCATCTGTAACGGTTTGGTCATTACCCAAATCAGGTAAATCATTAACCGAGTTAATTCTAATTGTTGCTACCGCAGTTGTACACAATATCGGTGCGACATCGTCACAAACTTCATACGTGAAATTATCAATACCACTAAAATTCGGATTTGGCGTATAAGTGTATGTACCGTCAGGATTGATGACAACCGTACCATTTGTAGGAGCTGCGATAGGCGTTGTCGTGTAAATGAGATTTTCACCGTCCGGTTCATTGTCATTGGCAGCTAATGTACTGTTCAATGGTATATCTTCATTCGTAAAACCAACATCATTACTTGCAATCGGTGGGTCGTCACTTGATATAACGGTAATGGTCACTACTGCCGTGTCACACAATTGAGGAGTATCTGCATCACATACTTCATACGTGAAAGTATCTGTACCAAAGAATCCTGCATTTGGTGTGTAGGTATATGTTCCGTCTGGATTGAGCACCAATGTACCGTTTGATGTACTCGTGACTACTGAGTAAGTCAGCGTTCCGGCTTCGGTATCGCTGTCATTCGGACTTACATCAGATGAAACGGGCGTATTTTCCGGTGTGTTCGCCGAATCGTCCACGGCTACGGGTGCATCATTGACAGGCGTAATAGTGATATTTACTATTGCCGTCGAACAAAGCGAAGGCGTACCGTCATCACATACTTCGTAAGCAAATGAATCTGTACCGAAGAAATCAGGATTCGGTGTGTAAGTATAAGTTCCGTTGGCATTTAAAACCAATGTACCATTTGTAGGAGCTACGACAGGCGTTGTTGTTACGGTCAAATTATCACCATCCAAATCACTGTCATTGGTCAATACATCTGCATTTAAAGGTGTGTCTTCCGGTGTCGTCTCATTATCATCTACCGCAGTTGGTGGGTCATTGACCGCTCCAATGCTAATTGTTACCATAGCTATATCGCAAAGTACCGGACTACCATTATCACAAATTTCATATTCAAATGTATCCAAACCATTATACCCTGCATTTGGCGTGTAGGTGTATGTACCATCTGAATTAAGTACCAAGGTACCATTGGAGACATTCGTTACAGGTGTAGTCGTCACAGTTAGAATGTCAGCTACATCTGCATCGCTGTCATTCAATGAAACATCTGAACTGACAGGCGCATTTTCATTTGTCGTTTCTGAATCATTGACTGCGATAGGCGCGTCATTGACCGATGTGACGGTAATGGTCACGGTTGCCGTACTGCAAAGTACAGGTATGCCATTATCACAAACTTCATACACAAAAGTATCCGTACCAAAGAAGTTCGGATTTGGTGTGTAGGTGTATGTACCGTTTGAATTGAGTGCCAATGTACCGTTGGTGACATTCGTTACAGGTATTGTATTTACAGTTAAAATATCTCCTGTATCAATATCGCTATCATTGGTCAATACATCTGAAGTGATAGGCGTATCTTCCGGTGTCGTTTCATTATCATCTACTGCAACGGGTGGGTCGTTGACTGCTCCTACGCTGATTGTCACCTGTGCTATATCGCATAATGCCGGACTTCCGTTATCACAAATTTCATATTCAAACATATCCAAACCACTGTAACCCGCATTTGGTGTGTAGGTATAAGTACCGTTTGGATTCAGCGTGAGTGTACCGTTTGAAGGTCCTGACAAAGGAGTCGTATTTACTGTGAGCGGATCGCCGTCCACATCGCTGTCATTCGGTGTTACATCCGAGGTAATAGGTGTATTTTCACTTGTTGTCTCCGAATCGTCCACTGCGACAGGTGCATCATTGACGGGCGTAATGGTAATATTGACCGTCGCTACATCGCATAATGCCGGACTTCCGTTATCACAAATTTCATATTCAAAACTATCTGTACCGTTAAAGTCCGCATTTGGCGTATAGGTGTATGTACCGTTTGGATTCAAGGTGACTGTACCGTTTGCAGGTGCAGTAACAGGTGTAGTGGTGAGAGTCAACGGGTCACCGTCTGCATCATTGTCATTTGGCAATACATCTGAACTAAGCGGTGTATCTTCCGCAGTTGTTTCTGCATCATCCGTTGCGACAGGTGCGTCGTTGACTGGCGTAACCGTGATAGTGACGACTGCCATATCGCATAATTGTGGTGTACCGCTATCACAAACCTCGTATTCAAAACTATCCGTACCATTAAAATCTACATTCGGCGTATAAACGTAAGTGCCATCAGGATTGATAGTTACTGTACCATTTGCAGGTGGTGTAACGGGAGTGGTAGTTGCGGCTAAGATATCACCTGTATCTACGTCCGTGTCATTAGTCAAAACGGTCGTACCACTTAGCGGAGTATCTTCCGTAGTTGCGCCTGAATCGTCTGTTGCTATTGGTGCGTCATTGACAGGCGTGACAGTGATGGTCACAGTTGCCGTATCGCAAAGCATATTTGGATTTATACCATCATCACACACTTCATATTCAAAAGTATCTGTACCATTGAAGTCTGGATTCGGTGTGTAGGTGTAAGTCCCATTGGCATTGATAACGAGTGTACCATTAGTCGTACCGACAACAGGTGTAGTGGTAATTGTTAAATTATTACCATCAATATCCGTGTCATTTGCCAAAAGGTCAATGCCGTTGAGTGGGGTGTCTTCCGGCGTTGTATCTACATCATCTAAAGCTGTAGGCTGGTCGTTTACATTATCAATTGTAACCGTAACCGTCGCTATATCGCATAATTGCGGTGTACCGTCATCACATACTTCATATTCAAAAGTATCGCTACCGTTAAAGCCTGTGTTTGGCGTGTAGGTATAAGTACCGTTGGCATTGATAGTGACTGTACCATTAACCGGATTTGTAGTAGGCGTAGTTGTTACTGTTAATACATCGCCTGTGTCCACATCGGTATCATTGCTCAATACCGTCGGTCCGTTAAATGGTGTATCTTCCGGTGTTGTACCAAAGTCGTCATTGGCAATAGGCGCGTCATTTACAGGTGTTACTGTAATTGTCACTGTCGCTTCATCGCATAATGCGGGACTGCCATTATCACAAATTTGATAACGGAAACTATCCGTACCATTGAAATCTGGATTTGGTGTATAAGTATATGTACCGTTGGCATTGAGAACAACCGTACCGTTGGTTGGTGCTGCCGTTGGAGTGGTATTGACTGTGAGCGGGTCACCGTCTATATCGCTGTCATTTGGGGATACATTGCCACTAACAGGTGTATCTTCTGTAGTGGTGTTGATATCATCTACCGCGACAGGTGTATCATTGCCGGGTGTAACGGTGATATTTACCACTGCTATATCACATAATTGCGGCGTACCGTTATCACAAACTTCGTATTCAAAACTATCCGTACCGTTAAAGTCGGCATTAGGCGTATAAACATAAGTACCAGTAGAACTAATGGTGACAGTACCGTTTGTCGGTGCTGTTACGGGCGTAGTGGTTGCGGTTAAGACATCACCTGTATCAATGTCAGTATCATTACTTAGAATGGTCGTACCATTGAGAGGCGTATCTTCCGGCGTTGTACCTGTATCATCTGTTGCGACAGGCGCATCATTGACAGGCGTGACGGTGATAGTAACTACCGCAATGTCGCATAATTGAGGTGTATCGTTATCACAAACTTCATATTCAAAAGTATCTGTACCGTTGAAATCTGCATTAGGCGTATAAACGTAAGTGCCAGTAGAACTAATGGTGACTGTACCATTTGTCGGTGATGTTACAGGCGTTGTTGTAGCTGTTAAAACATCACCTGTATCGATGTCAGTATCATTACTTAAAACGGTCGTACCATTGAGTGGTGTATCTTCCGGTGTTGTACCTGTGTCATCTGTTGCTATGGGTGCGTCATTGCCGGGCGTAACGGTGATATTTACCACAGCAATATCGCATAATTGCGGTGTACCGTTATCACAAACTTCATATTCAAAAGTATCTGCGCCGTTGAAATCTGCATTAGGCGTATAAACGTAAGTGCCAGTAGAACTAATGGTGACTGTACCATTTGTCGGTGCTGTTACCGGAGTTGTTGTAGCTGTTAAAACATCTCCTGTGTCAATGTCAGTATCATTACTTAAAACGGTCGTACCACTAAGTGGCGTATCTTCCGGTGTTGTACCTGTATCATCTACTGCGATAGGGGCATCATTGACAGGTGTAACGGTGATATTCACTACTGCTATATCGCATAATTTCGGTGTACCGCTATCACACACTTCATATTCAAAACTATCTGTACCGTTAAAATCCGCATTCGGCGTATAAACATAAGTACCAGTAGGGCTGATAGTGACAGTACCGTTTGTCGGTGCTGTTACGGGCGTAGTAGTTGCCGCTAAAACATCACCTGTATCAATGTCAGTGTCATTACTTAAAACAGTAGTACCACTAAGTGGTGTATCTTCTGGTGTAGTACCAGAGTCGTCCGTTGCTATTGGCGCGTCATTGACGGGTGTGACGGTAATGGTCACGGTTGCTGTATCGCAAAGCATATTCGGATTGACACCATCATCGCAGACTTCGTATTCAAAAGTATCCGTACCGTTGAATTCAGGATTTGGGGTGTAAGTATATGTACCGTTGGCATTGATGACGAGTGTACCGTTAGTAGTACTCGTAACAGGTGTTGTTGTAATGGTCAAATTATTACCATCAATATCTGTATCATTTGCGAGAAGGTCAATGCCGTTGAGTGGTGTATCTTCTGGTGTTGTATCGGTATCGTCCAAAGCCGTAGGCTGGTCGTTTACATCATCAATTGTAATGGTTACGGTAGCTATATCGCATAATTGCGGAATACTATTATCACACACTTCATATTCAAAAGTGTCGCTACCGTTGAAGCCCATATTTGGCGTATAGGTATAAGTACCGTCGGGATTGATGGTGACTGTACCATTAGTAGGGTTCGCAATGGGCGTAGTTGTTGCCGTCAATACATCGCCTGTATCTACATCGGTGTCATTGCTCAATACGGTTGGTCCGTTAAAGGGGGTGTCTTCCGGTGTTGTTCCTACATCATCATTGGCAACAGGCGGATCATTGACGGGTGTCATGGTAATTGTTACTGTTGCTTCATCACATAATGCCGGACTGCCATTGTCACAAATTTCATAACGGAAGCTATCTGTACCATTGAAATCAGGATTTGGTGTATAAGCATAAGTTCCATTAGCATTGAGGGCGACCGTACCGTTGGTTGGTGCTGCCGTAGGCGTAGTATTGACTGTGAGTGGGTCACCATCAATGTCGCTGTCATTGGGTGATACATCTCCACTAACGGGTGTATCTTCCGTAGTGATGTTGGTGTCATCTACCGCGACAGGTGTGTCATTGGCAGGTGTAATAGTGATATTAACTACCGCAATATCACATAATGCTGGACTGCCATTATCACAAACTTCATATTCAAAACTATCCGTACCGTTAAAGTCCGCATTGGGCGTGTAAACGTAAGTGCCAGTAGGACTGATAGTCACTGTACCGTTTGTTGGTGCTGTGACTGGAGTTGTGGTTGCTGTTAAGACATCGCCTGTATCCACATCGGTGTCATTACTTAAAACAGTCGTCCCATTGAGTGGTGTATCTTCCGGTGTAGTGCCGGAATCGTCCACTGCGACAGGTGCATCATTAACAGGTGTAATGGTGATAGTAACTACTGCATTATCACATAATTGTGGTGTACCGTTATCACAAACTTCGTATTCAAAAGTATCTGTACCATTAAAATCAGGATTGGGTGTATAAACGTAAGTGCCAGTAGAACTGATAGTCACTGTACCGTTTGTTGGTGCTGTAACTGGCGTTGTAGTAGCCGTCAAAACATTACCTGTATCAATGTCAGTATCATTAGTCAGAACGGTCGTCCCATTGAGTGGTGTGTCTTCCGATGTTGTACCTGTATCATCTGTCGCAACTGGTGCGTCATTGGCAGGTGTGATCGTGATATTGACTATGGCGGTAGAACATTCTACTGGAGAGCCATCATCGCACACTTCATATTCAAAACTATCCGTACCACTAAAATCCGCATTGGGTGTATAGGTGTAAGTGCCATTCGCATTAAGCGTGAGCGTACCATTCGCCGGAGGCGTAACAGGAGTGGTTGTCACGGTCAAATTATCATTTTCAGGGTCACTGTCATTAGTCAGTACATTTGCATTGAGAGGTGTGTCTTCTGGTGTCGTTTCGTTATCATCAACGGCTACTGGTGGGTCATTGACTGAACCAATACTGATATTTACTATTGCCGTATCACACAATTGCGGTGTACCGCTATCACATACTTCATATTCAAAAGAATCTGTACCATTGTATCCGGGATTTGGTGTGTAGGTATAAGTACCATTGGCATTTAATGTCACCGTACCGTTGGTGGGGGCAGTGACTGGAGTGGTGGTCACAGTAAGTGGATCGCCGTCAATATCACTGTCATTGGGTAGCACATCCGAATTGAGTGGTGTATCTTCCAATGTTGTTTCGGTATCATCTACCGCAACAGGCGCGTCATTGACCGGTGTGACTGTCAAATTAACAGTAGCGGTAATGCAAGCCGGAGGTTGAGATTGTATGGGCGGGTCGCCTGCGTCTGGTGCAGGTATTGGGTTGGGGTTATTGTCACCGTGATAAGAGGGAATCAATACACCCAAATCACATATTTGATAATCAAAAGCTGTCACGGTACCGTTAAAATCTGCTGTGGGAGTAAATGTAATACATCCTGTAAGGGAATCTAATACCACTGTTCCTTCGGAAGCCGGAGGCGTAGTGAGTAAAGTAACGGATGTGGAGTCAAGTGCATTTTCCGGATCTGTATCATTTGTTGGTAAACAAACCGTAATGGGTTGTTCTTCCGGTGTCGTACCTGTATCGTTGGTTGCGGCGGGTGCTGTGTTGTTACAAGCACTACTCAAGTCTTGGTAATAGTCAAGGTATGAACCTTCATTCGTAGGAATAAGATTGCCGTTAAACTTTTGTCCGACAAAAGTATTTGGAAAATCAACTGGTATATCTCTATGCCACCGCAGACATACAGGGGTATTGTAGTCAAGAATATCCAAAGACATTCTACCTACGTTGATGTAATTAGTATCCGTTACGAATATTCCATCTCCTCCTTGTAATTCAAGGTTATAGGAGACTATCGTATCCAATGATCCCGTCAATGTATGTGGTGAATAAAATGAAAATCCGGCAGGTCCGGGTCCGCCTACAATATAACCCGTAACATCTAATTCTTGAACAAGAGCAGGATTGGCGAGTACATTTCTAGTAAAGGAAAAACGATAGTTTTGATCGCCGAGATAAAACTCTTCTCCCGGATTGTCCGCCCGCACCTGAATATCTATAAATAGTTTGTTGGTGGTACAATCAATAGAATCTATCAACATTCGCACGTCAAATTGCCCTGTTTGGGCAGTACTGAAGGTGGATAAAAACATTAAAAAAATAAAGGGTAATAGCGTGTGTAATTTTTCTTTTTTATTAAGCATGATGAGCCTTTTGAGAGGGTGTATAAGTATAAATTAAATATAGTATATATCGTTAAGTCTCAATTAAGTAAAAGAGTAAATAATTTAGAAATTGAAGTGCTAAAATTCCTATAATCAATTACTTAAAAATTTATTTGGATGTAAAATTAATCTTTAAACTGGTATTTAAGTAGTCATTCAAACTATGCTACGCGTATTCAAAATGAACTCGTTATGAATAGACTTTATTCAGAAAAATTTTGTGTGCAGCTAAATTGTCTTTTTCCGATACTCTTCCCCTATTTTTCGCCCTTCCGATAGCTATCGGGATAGGGTATGCGGCTCAAAATGAGGCTCGATTATCGAAAAAATACAAAAGTTCCATGCACGCAAAATATTCCTAAATAAAGTCTAGCAGCTTCACCACGTTATCTGCTTATTTTCTATAAAATGCAGGTCAATTTTTCACATTGTTGGAATTTAATTGAACGATGTACAATTAAATCGTCTATTTTATTAGGTATTGTGACTCTATAAAAATGTAAATTGAAATAAAGCAACTCATACATTTGCTTGATTTGTAAAGTCAAACAAGTATATGATTTTTGTATTTAAATGATTTATATTACCTTAATACACCGGATGCTATCCCATTGTTTTGAAACCATAGAATTTTATCGGCTCCGGTTATGTCTCCGTTGAGATTCAAATCAGTGAGAAGGTATTGAGCAAATATGCCGTTTTCTGCTATCCAAAGGGCTTTGTCATTTCCATTGGTGTCGTAGCTGGTAACATCCGATATTTGATCACAATCGCCCGCATACATGGCATACATGCCCGGAGCGACTTGTTTCTGACCAAAACTTACATTCGTGTATGAATCTTGATTTCTAAAATCATAACTAATTTGTCCGCCACTTACCGTAGCCGGTATGTGAGACATCACGCCCATGTGATTGCGATGCTCAATGACGATATAAATAGAACTCGGTGCAGATACGGTCAAAACACAGGGGTCAGCAAAGACAATACTACCGTCTTCGAAGACCAATGCTGCTGCTTTTTGAAAGGTCGTGGAAGTTGCCAGACCTGTACGAAAAGAGACCAGAATCCAATCCACTACGCCCATACCAGCATTAGCTGCTTCAATGTTCTGATAATCTGCATCCGTCCACCCTGGACCTTCAGTTCCCATATAATTCCACGGAGTCGTATTGTATGGCTGACCACTGGGTAAGGTGGAGTTGCTTTGCCCGGGCAAGATGTATCTCACTCTGCTCAAATCCGCACGCATACTGGGCAGATAGCCTCCTGCGAGGTCACTTAATCCGCCTTCAAGCCATACTTTGAGGTCTATATTCAAACACACCTGATTGACGGTTACATCTACAATTGCGTTTTCACACGTCCCTCCCGAATCACAGACTTGGTATTCAAAAGTATCGTTACCAGAAAATCCTGAATTGGGCGTATAGGTCAATACACAAGCTGGCGCGAGACTAAAAGTAACCGTACCGTTAGTAGGAGCGGTTGAAATAGTCACATTACAGGGTGCTAAGGTGCCATCTTCTGTATCGCTATCATTAAGCAATACGTTAATATCCACAGGAGTTGCCTCATTTGTTGTGGCTTGGTCGTTAGTAACTACGGGTGCGTCGTTGACAGACGTAACAGTGATATTAACTATCGCATTGTCGCATAAAGCAGGGCTGCCATTATCGCAAATTTGATACTCAAAACTGTCACTACCAAAGAAATTTAGGTTAGGTACATACATGTACGCACCATTGGCGTTTAATGTTATATTTCCATTCGCAGGAGATGTTACGGGAGTTGTATTGACCGTCAACGGGTCGCCATCCAAATCACCATCATTGATTGATACATCACCATTTAAAGGCGTGTCTTCTGGTGTACTTCCGGCATCGTCAGTCGCTACTGGCGCGTCATTGGCTGGCGTAACGGTAATATTGACGACTGCATTATCACATAAAGCAGGACTACCATTATCACAAATTTGATATTCAAAACTATCATTACCATTATAATCTGTATCTGGGGTATAAGTATAAGTGCCGTTAGGATTAAGGGTAAGCGTACCATTAGTTGGTTGCGTTACGGGTGTAGCAGTCAACGGGTCGCCATCTAAATCACTATCATTGATTGATACATCACCATTTAAAGGCGTGTCTTCTGGTGTACTTCCGGCATCATCAGTCGCTACTGGCGCGTCATTGGCTGGCGTAACGGTAATATTGACGACTGCATTATTACATAAAGCAGGACTACCATTATCACAAATTTGATATTCAAAACTATCGTTACCATTATAATCTGTATCTGGGGTATAAGTATAAGTGCCGTTTGCATTAAGCGTAAGCGTACCATTAGTTGGTTGCGTTACGGGTGTAGCAGTCAGCGGGTCGCCATCTAAATCACTATCATTGATTAATACATCACCATTTAAAGGCGTGTCTTCTGGTGTACTTCCAGTATCGTCAGTCGCTACTGGCGCGTCATTGGCTGGCGTAACGGTGATGTTGACAACCGCATTATTACATAAAGCGGGGCTACCATTATCACAAATTTGATATTCAAAACTATCATTACCATTATAATCTGTATCTGGGGTATAAGTATAAGTGCCGTTAGGATTAAGGGTAAGCGTACCACTGGTTGGCTGGGTTACGGGCGTAGCAGTCAGCGGGTCGCCATCTAAATCACTATCATTGATTGATACATCACCATTTAAAGGTGTGTCTTCTGGCGTACTTCCAGTATCATCAGTCGCTACTGGCGCGTCATTGGCTGGCGTAACGGTGATGTTGACTATCGCATTATCGCATAAAGCAGGGCTACCATTATCACAAATTTGATATTCAAAACTATCCGCGCCATTATAATCTGTATCTGGGGTATAAGTATAAGTGCCGTTTGCATTAAGCGTAAGCGTACCATTAGTTGGTTGCGTTACGGGTGTAGCAGTCAACGGGTCGCCATCCAAATCACCATCATTGATTGATACATCACCATTTAAAGGCGTGTCTTCTGGTGTACTTCCAGTATCGTCAGTCGCTACTGGCGCGTCATTGGCTGGCGTAACGGTAATATTGACAACTGCATTATTACATAAAGCAGGGCTACCATTATCACAAATTTGATATTCAAAACTATCCGCGCCATTATAATCTGTATCTGGGGTATAAGTATAAGTGCCGTTAGCATTAAGCGTAAGCGTACCATTAGTTGGTTGCGTTACGGGTGTAGCAGTCAACGGGTCGCCATCTAAATCACTATCATTGATTGATACATCACCATTTAAAGGTGTGTCTTCTGGCGTACTTCCAGTATCATCAGTCGCTACTGGCGCGTCATTGGTTGGCGTAACGGTGATGTTGACTGTTGCTGTAATGCACGCAGGAGGCATCGTTTGTAAATCGGGATCGCCTGTATCGGGAGCAGGAATTGGATTAGGATTATTATCTCCATGATAAGAAGGAATTTGCATACCCATATCACAAATTTGATAATCAAAAGCCGTCACTGTACCGTTAAAATCTGCTGTCGGTGTAAAGGTAATGCAGCCTGTGACAACATCTAATGTTGCTGTTCCTTCTGAGGCAGGTGGTGAACTGAGCAGACTGACGGAGCTTGCGTCAAGCGTGTTTTCCGGGTCGCTATCATTAGTCGGCAAGCATATTGTTATGGCTTGGTCTTCAGGGGTTGTACCAGTATCATTGGCAGCAACAGGGCTGCCATTCATACAGGCATTACTCAAATCCTGATAATAATCAAGGTAAGAACCTTCTATGGTAGGAATGAGCGCACCGACGTAGTTTTGACCTACATACGTATTTGGAAAATCAGCAGGTATATCTCTATGCCATCTCAGGCACACGGGAGTATTATAGTCAAGAATATCCAAAGATACCACACCAACATTGATATAGTCGGTATCGGTTACATATAAACCATCTCCGCCTTGTAATTCAAGGTTGTATGAAACAATCGTATCCAATGAACCCGTCATTGAGTGAGGAGAATAAAATGAAAAACCTGCAGGACCGGGTCCGCCGGAAATATAGGCACTGGCATCCAATTCCTGAACAATCGTAGGATTGGAGAGTACATTTGTGTTAAAGGAAAAGCGATAATTTTGATCGCCGAGATAAAATTCTTCTCCGGGATTATCTGCCCGTACCTGAAGGGTAATGAACAGTTTGTCATTGGTGCAGTCAAGAGAATCAATTAACATTCTTACGTCAAATTTACCCGATTGGGCAAAACTAAATATAGGGAGAGTAAGGAGAATAAATAGGGGTAGGAAAGTGTATAATTTCTTTCTTATATCAAGCATATTAAACGGGTGTGTAAAAAATATATTAAAAAAATGTGAGTTTATGAGTGAAAGAAGCAGTTATTAATATTTTACTTTACGTGCAAATTACGTCATTAATACATGATTAAATTTTTTAATAAAACAATGAATGTGACTTAATAAATAAGTATAATGTGATACAATAAAATATACTAAAAAAGGAAAAACCTGTCACAAATGAGTGACATTTTTTCCTTTTTTAGAATCAAAAAATAACATCGCTTATAGTAGCGAATGTTGAATTAATGTTTTATATGTATTTAGTATTTCAAATGTCGTTTCACATAGTCAAAAAAACATGATAACGGCGTGAGAATACGGACGGAAGGAATACAATTTATTTTTGACCCATTGTTCAGCCATATAAAATAACCTATTTAGTATGATAACAGCAAGGGAATTAAAATGGTACAATGGATTTGATATACACTTTAGTTGCTTATCAACGAAAAATGGTTGCATCTTGTAACAAAAAAACACCAAGTTTTATCTATAGACTTGATGCTTTCTATAATAAATAAACAACGATTTCTCTATGTTTATTTTTTTGTGTTATAATATATTTTTGCAGAAAGTAGTGAAGTTTGTAACTTTCTGAATTGTTCTATGGGGATATTATTATTTCGTATATCTAAGCGTTTCAAGGACTTAATCTGAATTATTTTGTCGTATATATCTTTTAGGCGATTGTCGTCAAGTGCCAATATTTCAAGTCCTGTCATTTGACCAATTTCATCAGGAAGAGTTTTGATTTCATTTCTGCCGAGGTTAAGTTTTTTTAACGTAGGGAGTTCTAACAATACTTTCGGCACTTTCGTAAAGAGGTTGCCTTTGAGGTACAGAGATTCCAATTTGGTCAATTTATTCATATTAACAGGTAAAAAACTCAAATTGTTATAACCTAACCACAACCATTGCAATTCTGTCAAATTACCAATCTCGCGAGGAACTTCTTTGAGGCGGTTACCAGAACAGCCCAGATTGGTGAGTCGAGTCAACTTCCCGATTTCAGAAGGTAGTGTTTGTAATAAATTACTACTCAAAAACAGTTCTTTCAAATTTACTAATTTACTTATATCAGAAGGTAATTTTTTGATACGTAATTGTGACAAATCCAATCTTTCCAGATTAGTTAGATTAAACAAGGTCTTTGGCAGACTTGTAATCTTATTACCTGTGAGTTTTATCTTCTTTTCGCTTGATGCATTGCCCAAGCCGAGAAAACGAAGATTGGTCAATTGTCCAATTTCAGAAGGGATTTTATTAATACTATTATTCGTAAAATCAAGGTAAACCAACTGAGTGAGTTGACCAATTTCGGGCGGAATACTGTCAATTTTATTATCTTTAAAACTGATAAATTTGAGATTTTTGAATTTAAAAACCTCTACAGGAATTTCTTCCAATTCTTGTCCGATAAGACTGAGCTTGATGACTTGGTCTTCCTTGCCGTAAGTCTCCGCTATGGACTTAAAGGTCTTGGTTTGAGCGAAAACACTACCTACCGAAAAAGTCATTAAAAAAAGAAAAATGGATATACGATTCATTTTTAAAATTGTATTGTAATGGCTACTTTAATTGCCAATTTAATCATAAATATAAGCTGCAAATTACTTGTTATTGATTTTGTATAAATTAAATCTATTTCAAAGTCATCAACTGAAATAACTGCTACAGATTTGCGATTAACTTATTTTACAGACAAAATAATTTAAGGGTTTTATAATGTTTGATTTTGCAATTATGATTCCAAAAACGTTCTTTTAACCAAACATTGTACAACATCAAGCGTATTTTTTTGTTAAAAAAATGTAAATTCGTAATTCATAGGCGTATCTCCAACTCTTGAGGGAGAGTCCGTCGATATTCATTAAAAAGAGAGCGTTTTGCCAACTCGCAACTCGCTGACTCGCAACTCGGAACTTATATGATAGGTTGGCGTTTCTCAGAATTTGTCCCCGGCGAACATACCGGAAATAGCTTTGAAGAATTACTAAAAATTCTTCAGGATTTGCTCGTTTATACGTCGGGCAATGTGAGTGAAGCCTTGTCATGGCTAACCGAACTCGACAAAGAACATGACTTGACAAATGATGATTATGGAATGGCAGATTTCATTCAAGACCTGATTGATAAAGGTTTTATTGAGTCGATAGACCCTCGTAATCCAAACTTTAAACCTTCAAAAAAAATGGAAATTACGATGCGGAAAAAGGCACTCGAAGACATCTTCGGACAGTTGAAAAAAGCCAAGCGAGGCAATCATAACACCAATTTTGGCGGGATGGGCGATGAACATACTTCCGAGAAGCGACCATATCAATTTGGTGACAAACTTGACCAAATTGCAGTTTCTGATTCGCTCAAAAATGCTTATATCAATAATGGTCTTGATGACTTTATGCTTACGCAAGACGACCTTGAAGTGCATCAAACTTATTATCAAAGTCAGATGAGTACGGTACTGATGATTGATATTTCGCACTCAATGATTCTTTATGGCGAAGACCGCATCACACCCGCCAAAAAGGTGGCGATGGCACTTGCCGAACTCATCAATACGCGCTACCCGAAAGATACCTTGGATATTATCGTTTTTGGTAATGATGCGTGGCGGATAGAAGTGAAAGACTTACCTTATTTACAAGTCGGTCCATATCATACGAATACGGTTGCCGGTATGGAACTCGCGATGGATATTCTCCGTCGTCGTCGCAATCCGAATAAGCAGATTTTTATGATTACCGATGGCAAGCCGACCTGCATCAAACGCGGTAAAAATTACTACAAAAATAGCTTTGGACTTGACCGCAAAATTGTCAATCGTACACTTAATCTTGCTCAACGCTGCCGCAAACTCGACATCCCGATTACGACTTTTATGATTGCTGATGACCCTTATCTTGTGAGTTTTGTCGATCAATTTACGAAAGCCAATAATGGCAAAGCCTTCTACAGCAGCTTACGCGGTTTGGGCGAATTTGTGTTTAAAGATTATAAAAATAATAAAGGACGAAGCTTCAAATAGCCAAATATTAATCCGATAAAGGAAAAAGAACAAGTCAAGATGTAAAGTTTATTGTTTTTTCATCCCTAAGTAGTTTAACTTACTACTAAGGTAAAAATAAAATTTATTATTTAAATAAAAAAGCCTTGTAAATCAAAGATTTGCAAGGCTTTTGTGATCCCGGCAGGACTCGAACCTGCGACCTGAACATTAGAAGTGTCCTGCTCTATCCAGCTGAGCTACGAGACCGATTTATGATTGTTAAATTATGTGATTGTCATTGAACAGTCAAGCTACCTAACAATTTCGAATCGCAAAGTTAAGGTGTTTTTTGAATAAAAGAAACTACCTGCGATTCTTTTTTTGAAATATAACGCATTAGATGGAACAATAGTTCCTCAAAAGGTAGTCTTACAAAAATAATGCTGTTGAACCACAAAGCGCACGAAGGGGGTGCAGGACGAATTTTTAATCTGCCTCGTACCGACGACTTTAGCCGTCGCGAGAAAGTACCGAGCCACTTGAGGGCTAAAGTCGTCAGTACGGTGGCATTTCAAAATAAAATTAAAAATTTGTCCTGCACCCCACGAAGGACACTCTCCCGTCATGGAATAGCGTATTTTATAGAGTCAATTCACTGAAACACCCTCACATCATCCACATACATTCTTTGCGGAAACTACCTCCCTCCGGATGCCCTGTTCCATTTCACTCCCAATCTCAAACTTTCTCCCTCACATTTTGTATCATTGCGGTAATCATCTTTTACCATTACTATTTACCGTTCAATGACAGCACACATCATCACCATAGGCGACGAGATTCTCATCGGACAAATCCTTGACACCAACTCCGCTTGGATAGCCCAACAACTCAACATCTCGGGCATCAGCGTAGGCGCAATGAAAAGCGTCAGCGATACCCGCGAGGGCATTCTGGAAGCCCTTAATGCCAGTACAAATGTTGACATCGTTCTCCTCACAGGCGGACTTGGTCCAACCAAAGACGACATCACAAAAAAAGTCCTCGCCGAATTTTTCGGTGTTGAACTTACCTTTCACGAAGCCACGTACAATCGTATCGCCGAGTACTTCGAAAAACGTAGTTTCACCCTCACGCCCGCCCACCACGAGCAGTGTTACATGCCTGCCAATGCTACAATTTTGCAGAATGACATGGGAACCGCGCCCGGTATGTGGCTCGAAAAAAACGGGACGGTATTTGTCTCCATGCCCGGCGTACCTTATGAGATGAAACACATCGTCAGTGAGCGCGTATTGCCACGTTTGCAGGGCGATAAACGTCTTCGTCCGGTGGTACATCGCACGATTTTGACAGCAGGAACTGGCGAGTCGGTTATTGCTCAAAAAATTGAGGCATTTGAAGCTTCCTTGCCCGATTTTATCAAATTGGCTTACTTGCCCAATCTCGGTATCGTCCGCTTGCGCTTGTCCGCTACGGGCGACGACGAAGTTGCACTCAATCAATTGCTTAACGCTAAAAAAGTCGAAATACAACAACTTATTCCAGAGTTTGTTTTTGGTGAAGAAAATGAAAAACTGGAAGAAGTCGTTGGTCGCATCTTTATAGAAAAAGGATTGACGCTCGGCACAGCCGAAAGTTGTACGGGTGGCTATATTGCACATAAAATCACTTCCATTTCCGGTAGCTCGGCATACTTTGGCGGGTCGGCAGTTACCTATTCTAATGAATTAAAAATCAAGTTACTTGGTGTCTCCAAAGCTACTTTAGACGAGCATGGCGCGGTCAGCGAACAGACGGTTCGGGAAATGGTATCGGGTGCATTGAATACGCTCGGAGTCAATTGTGCGATAGCTGTTTCGGGCATTGCCGGACCAACGGGCGGCACACCCGACAAACCTGTTGGAACAATATGGACAGCCGTAGGCAATCGGCAAGAAATTATTACGAAAAAACTCATCCTCACCAAATACCGTGTGCGAAACATCCAACTGACCAGCAACCTGACGCTCAATATGCTACGTAAATTTATTGATTCGCAATAAGAGTTTTCTCATAAAAATAAAATCCAAGAAAAAACGTCTTGCTGAACTTGTTTCAGTATCCCCCAGGTAACAAAGCACGGTATTAGGGAGTAGCTTCTGTCTAAAATTGATTTTCAGCCTTTGGAAGATGCTGAAACAAGTTCAGCAAGACGTTACTTTTTAAAATTTTATTTTTATAGAAAAGCCCTTCCGTATTGCGAATGAAATTTTGAAAGCCCACCAAAATACCGTACATTTGCACCCGCTAAAGCCCGTAGCTTGTTGATACAAGGAAAACGGGCGTGATTAATTCATAGAATTTAGTTATTAAAAATGGTAAAGATCAGACTACAAAGAAAGGGTCGCAAGAAGCAACCTTTCTACCACATCGTCATCGCAGATGCACGTGCGCCACGTGACGGACGATTCATCGAAAAAATCGGTTATTACAATCCGATGACCGCTCCTGCTACTATCGAATTGGATAGAGATCAGGCTTATGAGTGGCTCACCAAAGGCGCACAACCTACTGATACTGTGCGTGCTATCCTTCGCTTCAAAGGCGTTATGTATCGAAAGCACCTCATGCGTGGTGTGAAAAAAGGCGCATTGACCGAAGAAAAAGCAATGGAATTATACAAGGATTTCTTTGAAGCAAAAGATGAGAAAATCGCCCAGCGTTTTGAAGAAGAAGCTGCGAACAGAATAGCTCACCTTGCCAAACTATCAGGCGTTGCACCACCTCCTCCTTCTGCTCCTGTTGAGGAAGTTGCTGAGACGGTTGAAGTACCTGCCGAGGCTGTTGAGGAAGTCGCAGATGAAGCTGCCAAAACAGTTGAAGTACCTGAGGAAGCCGTTGAAGAAGTAAAGGAAGAAGTTGCTAAAACAGTCGAAGTACCTGCCGAAGCCGTTGAGGAAACAAAAGAGGAAGTAACGAAAGTTGTTGAGGAAACAAAGGAAAAAGCGGTTGAAGAAGTAAAAGAAGCAGTAACAGATGCTGCCGAAAAAGCTGATGACGCAACTGATGCTTAAATAAGTTATTAGAAACCAATACGATAAAAGCCCACTTCTTGTGGGCTTTTTTTATTGAATCATCTCTTTCCCATGCAAAACTACATTCACATAGGATTTACGGGTAAAATGCACGGCTTAGACGGCAGACTAAAGCTATCCTCAAAAGAAGCCTATCAGGAAGATTTTGCGAATCTCGAAGTTTTGTTTATTGAAGAAAAGGCAGGAGCGATACCTTATTTTATAGAAAATATTAATTTTAAAAGTGTACCGCCACTCATCAAATTTGAAGACATCAACACTCGCGAACAAGCTGCCAAATTATCCAATAAAAAAGTATTTGTTCGTAGTACTGACCTCCGCGAATCCGAAGAGAAAAGTACACTTCAATACCATAAATTTATTGGCTACATGCTCATTGACGAGCATCTCGGCGAATTGGGGAAAATAGAAGACATCCAAGAATTCCCACATCAGGAAATGGCATTTTTTCAATATAAAAATAAAGAAAAACTCGTTCCTTTGAACGATTCGCTCATTGTTCGTATTGATGAAAAACAACAACAATTAATCGTTGATTTGCCAGAAGGTTTATTAGAAATATAGCGATAGACTGTTTACGACAGACGGACGCTACGCTTGACGATAGGCGTTCTTTCACTTTGTGAAATTTACCGTCAAGCGCAGCGTCCGTCTATCGTCAAGCGTAGCATCCGTCAACCGTAAAATATGCGTATAGACATCCTCACCGTACTACCTGAATTATTGGAAAGTCCTTTCCAACATTCCATCATGCAACGCGCTCGTGATAAGGGCTTATTGGAAGTGCATTTTCACAATCCGCGCGATTATGCGACACAAAAACAGAAGCAGGTTGATGACTATCAATTTGGTGGTGGCGCGGGTATGGTGATGACCATTCAGCCGATAGCCGATTGCATTGATCACCTCAAATCAGAACGTGATTATGATGAGGTTATTTTCCTTACACCTGATGGCGAAAGATTGACACAATCCATTGCCAATCAATTGTCTATGCACCAAAATATTATCATGGTATGTGGACATTACAAAGGTATTGATGAGCGGATTCGGGAGCATTATATTACTCGTGAAATATCAATTGGTGATTATGTATTATCCGGTGGAGAGTTGGCGGCTGCGGTGCTGACAGATGCTATCGGGCGGCTCTTGCCCGGTGTCTTGAATGACGAAACTTCTGCGCTTTTTGATTCTTTTCAAGATCAATTACTTGCCCCTCCGGTCTATACTCGTCCGGCAGATTATAGAGGCTGGAAAGTTCCCGAAGTTCTCTTATCAGGTCATCAAAAAAACATCGACGATTGGCGATACGAACAAGCCGTAAAACGTACTCGTGAGCGCAGACCCGACCTTTTAAATGACGAGGAACTTACTGACCGTAAGGACGACGGGAAGCAATAGAGCGTCCAAGTGTGAGTTCGTCAGCGTATTCAAGTTCACCGCCGAAAGAAATACCACGCGCAAGTGTCGTAACATTTACCGGAAATTCGGCGAGTTGTTTGGATAGATAAAATATTGTCGTTTCGCCATCAATCGTCGGACTGATAGCCATGATAATTTCTTTGACTTCTTCTTTTTTTACCCGTTCTATAAGGCTATTAATATTGAGTTCGGCAGGTCCGACACCTTCTATCGGTGAGATGACTCCGCCCAAAATATGAAACAAACCGCGATATTGATTCGTATTTTCAATCGCCATAATATCACGGATACTTTCTACCACACATATCACCGATCTATCCCGCGCTCTATCGCTACATATCGAACAGACCGCCTCGTCAGAAATATTGTGACAAGTCGCACAAAATTGTATACTGTTTCGCATTTTGAGTACTGGTTCGCAGAGTGATTCGGTACTTTCCGTTGGCATATTGAGTAAGTGCAAAGTCAGTCGCAGTGCCGTTTTTTTGCCGATACCGGGCAAAGTGGCAAAGGCATTTACGGAGTCTTCTATTAATTTTGATGAAAAGTTCATATTTAGTCCGTCGTCCATAGTCGATAGACCATAGAGAATTGTAGGGCGGTTTTATTTTTTAAATAGTTGTTCTAATTGAATATGAAATTTTTGTTTTGAAAACACATTTTAACCATCAATAGACTTTTGATATTTCTCATGCTGTTTTCGCGCGATAGAAATACTCGCTTCGTACAGAGCATAAATGGGAATCGCGATGAGAAATTGCGTCACGACATCCGGTGGCGTGATGATCGCTGCCAATATAATAATAAATAAAAATGCTTGGCGGCGGTACGTTTTCATAAATTCGGGCGTGACTAAGCCTATTTTTGCCAAATAATACACCACGAGTGGCAACTGAAATACGATGCCCGTTGGTATCATAAAAACGATAACGTAGTTGACATAAGATTCGAGTGTCGGCGAATTATTTGTGATGCCCGCCAACTCATATCCAATCAAAAACTTAACTGCAAAAGGCGTAACCACAAAATACCCAAACAACACACCACTCATAAATAAGGCACTCGACACAGCAACCACACCTTTTGCCGATTGGGCTTCATTTTCTAATAATCCGGGTTTTATAAACAACCATACTTCTCTGAAAATAAAGGGAAAAGCTGCCGCAAGTGCCAGTATAATTGACGTGCGAATGTGTACAAAAAAAGTCTCCCCCATTTGACGAGTATCAAACTCAAAATCAGGTGGTGTCATACACAATTTATCGCCTAAACCCACTAATTCCGAAAACCAACACATAGCGCGATAGGTCAAAAATTTGGGGCTGGTCGGTGTTAAAATGAAGTGTTTAAAAATCAAATCGCCCATTACAAATACAATCACCGCAATCACCGCCGTAACGACAACCGAGCGTTTCAGGTGCGACCTCAATTCGTCAAGATGCTCAAAGAAAGTCATCTCGTTCTCATTCTGCTTTGTTGGTAGCTTTGAATTTGACATATAATGTAAACAGATTTCGATAAAATGTGTTGTCTGAATCGCAAAAATACAAAACATAAATCGTAACTACTACCTTACTTCGATTCTGGGTGCAGGACAAATTTTTAGTCTGCCTCGTACCGACGACTTTAGCCGTCGTAGAACAACGAAGCTCTTGACGGCTAAAGTCGTCAGTACAATGGCATTTCAAAATAAAATTAAAATTTGTCCTGCACCCACCAGCAAGATTTACGGATATAAACAGGAAGGATATTTAGATTTTTAGCCATAAAAGAAGGGTATGGTTGAAACAAATGCCGAAAAAGATTAACTTTGTATAAAACGTGAATTATGGCTTATAGAGATTTTACATTAGAAGAATTGAACAAAAAATTCGGTATAAAAAATAAACGGAATCCTCTTTTTAATGATGTATCAATACAACAAGTATCTCCCAGTGACTGGTTGGAGAAGACTTTATCGCTCAGTCGTAAGTTGTTGTTGAGGAGCGAAAAAGCAAAATCGGAAGCCATTGTGATGCCTATTCTTATGGAGTTGAAAGAGATAAATCAGGACTTTTTTACCATTCATTCAGGTGAAGTTTTGAACGTAGATAAAGAGAACGGGCTAAACGGCGAATGTGACTTTTTACTCTCCCAAAATACAGGTTCTTATACCATTGATACGCCTATTATTTCCGTAGTCGAAGCCAAAAAGGGATATTTAGACATAGGAGTACGTCAATGTGCAGCACAAATGTACGGTGCACAAGCCTACAATGAACAGGCAGGAAAACCAACAGACATCATATATGGCTGTGTCACCAACTCCGGGCAATGGCAGTTTTTAAAGTTAGAAAATAACTTACTTTCCATAGATGAAGAAATCTACACCCTCAAAGAACTCCCCACCATCCTCGGCATCTTCCAACACATCATTGACTACTACAAAGCCATTCTCGAACCCGTAGAGGCTTGATGAAAACGCCAACTCATAAACCCCCACCATTCCATCAATTACAAAAAATACCGACTACCGACCAGCAAGATTTACGGATATAAACAGAAAGGATATTTAGATTTTTAGCCATAAAAGAAGGGTATGGTTGAAACAAATGCCGAAAAAGATTAACTTTGTATAAAACGTGAATTATGGCTTATAGAGATTTTACATTAGAGGATTTGCAAATGAAATTTGGCGTGGCAAGTGGTAAAAAGCCACTCTTTAAAGGTGTCAAATTAGAGGAAATTCAAATAAGCGAATGGTTGAAAAAAGTGTTGTCAATAGGACAGACCTTGCCCTTGCGGACAGAAAAGGCTAAGTCAGAAGCAGTTGTAAGCCCTATACTTTTTTATCTGAAAGATTTGAATAACGACTTCTTGATGATGTATTCAGGGGAGGTGTTGAAAGTCGATAGAAAACTCGGATTGAATGGCGAGTGTGATTTTCTACTGGCAAGAAATACAGGCTCTTTAGGCATCAATTTACCCATGATAACCGTTGTGGAAGCCAAAAAAGGAGAATTAGACCTCGGCATAGAACAGTGTGCTGCACAAATGTACGGTGTAATGTTGTTTAATCAAAAGATGAACAAACCTTTAGATGTCATTTACGGATGTGTCACTAATGGACGTGAATGGCAATTTATGAGATTGGAAGGCAAACTACTCCATGCCGACGAAGAAATCTACACCCTCAAAGAACTCCCCACCATCCTCGGCATCTTCCAACACATCATTGACTACTACAAAGCCATACTTGAACCCGTAGAGGCTTGATGAATCTCAACTTCAACCTCAACTTCAAATAAGAAAATAAGAATTTGTCTTTGGCAAATTAAAAATTGAATTGAATTTTGAGGTTGAAATTGAGGTTGCGGTTGAGGTTGAAAAATCACAGCCGACCATTCAGACGGACAGCTACACCGCACAGACCGCAAGCACTTCTATATTTTTTAGGGATAAAGGGAGGGAATTGTTGAAACAAATCTTGAAAAAGATTAACTTTGTATAAAACGCAAATTATGGCTTACAAAGATTTCACATTAGAAGATTTACTCATAAAATTTGGTATATCAAATAAAACAGTATCTCTTTTTGAAGATGTCCAATTGGAGACTTTATCAGCAAGTGACTGGCTGAAGAAAAGTTTATCTATTGGTAAAAAGCTGCGTTTGCGAACCGAGAAAGGCAAATCAGAGAGTATAGTCATGCCTATTTTATTTGAATTGAAAGATAAGAATGATGACTTCCTAACTATATATTCAGGGGAAATGCTGAACGTAGATAAAAATCTTGGTATTAATGGCGAATGTGATTTCTTATTGGCTCAAAATACAAACTCTATTGGCATCAATTCACCTGTTATTTCCGTTGTGGAAGCCAAAAGAGGAGAACTTGAGGCAGGAATAGAGCAATGTGCTGCACAAATGTACGGTGTCCTACTATTCAATCAAAAAACAAATAATCCGATTGATGTCGTTTATGGCTGCGTGACAAACGGGCGTGAATGGCAGTTTATGAAGTTAGAAAACAAACAACTCTTTGCCGATGAAGAAATATACAACCTCAAAGAACTCCCCACCATCCTCGGCATCTTCCAACACATCATAGACTACTACAAAGCCATTCTCGAACCCGTAGAGGCTTGACGAAAACACCAACTCATAAAACCCCACCGTCCCATCAACTACAAAAAATACCGACTACCTACCAGCAAGATTTACGGATATAAACAGGAAGGATGTTTAGATTTTTATTCTTTTAGAAAACTTATGAAATGTTGAAATATATTTATATTAAAAAAATATATACTTTGTTTGTTGTAAAATTATTATCTTTATGCTAAATAAAATCTAATAAGATGATTGATTCTTTTTTCATAAAAAATTTTAAAAATATAAAACTACTTGAACTGCAAGGTTTCAAGCGTTTGAATCTTTTTACAGGAAAGAATAATACAGGAAAATCCACTTTGTTGGAAGCCATTGCACTGTATGTAAATGATGGCGATATATCAATTATTACTCAATTATTATTAGAGCGAGGAGAAATAATTGAGCAGCGAGGTCCAAATAGTAAAAATCCTTTGAGAAAAAGAGATGCTGATGTTTTGGCATCATTATTTACTAACCGTAAGATTGGTTACGACTTTATAAATGATTCCATATTATTATCTGAGATAAAGCCTAATTTATTTGATGAAGTCGAAAATACAGAAAATGAATTACGAATTGGTTTTGTGAGATTTGTTGATGAAAGAACTGTAACAAAGGATGGTGAAATTAATAAAAGAAAGTTCATTTCTCATGGAAATGGCTCAATACAAAATGAAGATGAGGTTAAAATAGGGTTGCAAATTATCTCGAATGATAAGACTAACATAATACCTATTGGCGAAAATGATTTATACAGGAAATTATACAGACGCTATAATATGAGTGAGGAATCAGGTCACCAATCCTTTCAGTTCATAAAGTCAGGCACTGTAAATACGGAAAGTAGCCGTTACCTGTGGGATCAAATAGCATTGACTGAAAAAGAGCAATTTGTAATCGAAGCTTTACAAATAATAGAGCCTAATATTCAAAGGATAGCATTTATTGGAGAAACTCCAAGAGATAGAACTGCAGTAGTTAAAACTAAAGGAAATGAAAAAGTCGTACCATTAAAGGGTATGGGAGATGGAATTAATCGAATTCTTACAATAATCTTAGCCGCTGTGAATAGTGATAATGGTTATTTATTAATAGATGAATTTGAAAATGGATTACATTTTTCTGTGCAAGAACAGCTTTGGAGTATTTTAATTCGTCTTTCTTTATCATTAAAAATCCAAATATTTGTTACAACGCATAGTAATGACTGTATAGATGGCTTCGAAAACGCATTAGAAAAAGCTAAAAAAACATCAATGGGTAGATTGTTTAGATTAGAAGGAAATGAAAAGACCATTATGAATGCAGTGAAATTTGATATTAACGAAGTGAAAATTGCGACAGAAGAAAGTATAGAGATTAGATAATTCAGCCTATGAACCAAATACTATTAGTTGAAGGTAACGATGATTTACATGTCATTTTAGCTTTATGTGTAAAATTTAATATACCTCAAAATTTCAAAATTATAGATACAAAAGGGATTGACAAATTACTTGGGCAAGTTCCTGTCAGGATGAAACAAACAGGAATAAAAACAATAGGAATAATTATCGACGCGGATGTCAACCTTGCAGGCAGGTGGCAACAAGTATTGAAAGTAGTTGGGCAGAAAATGCCTAATTTTCCAGATGAACCTGTCATGTCAGGTACAGTACATCAAGAAAACAATCTAAGAGTCGGTGTTTGGATAATGCCAAATAACCAACTCAACGGTATGCTTGAAAGCTTTATTGAGTTTTTAATTCCTGATAGCGACGAGTTGCTTCCAATTGTGAACACTCATTTAGATGCTATCGAAGGTAATAAAATAAATCAATATAAATTAATTCATAGGGATAAAGCCGTGATACATTCTTGGTTAGCCGTTCAAGAAGACCCTGGTACTCCTATGGGATTGAGTATAACAAAAAAATACTTATCAACTGATGTTGAGCAATGTAAAGTGCTAATTGATTGGTTGCTAAAGCTTTTCAATAAACCAGCCAATGAAGGCTAACAAAACCAATCACTTCAACCCCTCAAGCACTTCCCTAATCCCCTCCAACCCCTCCGTAAACGCCGTCATCTGAGCCAACACCTGCGCCATCGGATCATTCCCATCCACATTTCGGAAGATTTTATTTTTATTAAACGTCGTTTTTATCTCATTCCAACGCGATTTTTCCGCTTTCGTTTGCTTGCCGAGGAGTTCCTTGAGTTTTAGGAAATTCGCCTCTGCGCCATTGGTCAGTGTTTGCGATTCGCCCTCGTAGTGTGAGAGGATGAGCGTGTCGAGTTCCTTGTCGTTCATAATCGGCACCACCTTTTCTGCCAACTTATTCATGTTACGATACGAGCCTTGCAGCTTGAAGGCGGGTTCGGTACGGTAGTCGTCGTTCATGGCGGCGGAGCGGATATATTCCTGATTTACTTTCAAGACTACATCCCTGATAGTCAGCATCTTACCAAGTACATTTACATACTCGTTCAGTTCTTCGGGCGAGTGATTGCCTTCAAATTCCAAGCCTTCTCGACTGCCTGTTTCGGCGAGTTGGATGATTGTATAAATGTCCTTTTGGCTCTTTCCGGCGAGCTTTTGCAGCACCGGATTTGAGGTCATCGCGTTCTCGATATAGCTCATTTTAAACACCGCTTCCGAGTCACCGAGAATATCGCCGAGATTGTAAATATCCGCCCGATTCGCCAACATATCCGGTATCTGAAACTTATCGCCACTCTCCGTATAAGGGTTGCCTGCCATGACCACCGCGATGCGTTTTCCGCGCAAATCGTAGGTCTTCGATGCCCCCCGAAATACGCCCTCAATCTTACGTTGAGCGTCACAAAGCGAGATAAATTTCTGTAAAAATTCCGGGTTACAATGCTGAATATCATCCACATACAGCATCACATTATCGCCCATTTCGAGCGCGAGATTCAGCTTTTCGAGTTCCTGTGCGGCGGCGGCATTTGGCGCATCCGCAGGGTCGAGCGACGTGACGTGATGACCAAGCGCGGGACCGTTTATCTTCATAAAAATCAGCCCAAGTCGATTCGCAATGTACTCCATCAGCGTTGTTTTACCATATCCCGGCGGCGAAATCAAGAGCAACAAACCCATTCTATCCGTGCGTGTATTTTCGTCGGCAGTTCCGATTTGCTTGGCGAGATTGTCCCCAAAAGTCGGCAAATACACCTTATCTATCAATTGATTTCGAACAAAAGAACTGAGCACTCGCGGCTCAAATTCATTCAACCTTAGCTGACTTTTATAACGGTCCGCCAAGTCTTTTTTCATCTCCAAAAATCGCGCAAATCGCGGCACAACCTCACGCTCATACGTTTCCATTTTTTCTGTAAAATCATTATAATCCAATCGGTACGAACCGTCCTCTACGAGTGCGTGCATGCCGTGTAAGTCGCTGATTGTGATGGTTGTATCTGTTTTAATGACGCATTTTTTATCAAAATTATTCAATAGTAAAAGCGTTGCCGTTTCATTGATATATGATTCGTATTGCAGCTTTTTATGTTGGGTAATAAATGCGTGAAGCCACTTACGTATGAGTTGAAATTGCTCTACATAATGCCCTTCCAATTCGCGCACCGAATTTTCGTAATTACTGACCGATTTTTTTTCTTTTAAATATTTTAAAAATTCACCATGCAATTTTGCCGCCGGCGAACTGATAATAAATTTATCCGACCGTGCCAACTCACGAAACAGGTATTCCGCCACTTTTTCCACTTGAATGTCGGTGAATAATCCGGTGCTTGCTTGGAACAGTTTGACTTCATTTTCCAATTCATCAATAATAAAATCAAACTCGTGCGTGTCGGGGAAAAGTTCGAGTAAAACGCTTGCACTTTTTAGTTGTTTTTTGAATAAATCGCGGGTAGGACGCGAGTCCACCCCCTTGCCCCCTCCAAAGGGGGAGACAGACGTGTTGCTTCCGCGAGAGGGGGAGACGACCGCGAGTTGTTCTTCGCGTAGCGAAGAATCTCCCCCTTTGGAGGAACCCCCACGTCTATCTCCCCCTTCGGAGGGGGTTGGGGGGTGGACTGCGTATGTTCTTCCATTCAAAAACTCCTCCCAAAATACCCGCGCACAAGCCCTTACATTCGGCGTGAAACACAACAAGTCAATCTCCTTCGACAGTTGCAATAATGCGGTCAAAATTTTCGCGGCATCTTCATCGTGAATGCCTTTGGTGTAGGCTTCCTGATAGCGTGTCGAAGCGGCTTTTTGAACGTGATTGAGGAGTTGACCGTTGGCAGAAAGGAGCGTGTCGCGGTCTTGATTAAAGAGCTGATACGCGAGATACTCAGCTCTGTAAACGTTCTTATTTTCGGAGATAAGCGACTGACTCCAAATGTCTTTTGTGTTAAGGAAATCACTATCTGTAATATCGTCGTAGAAATTCGTGCCGGTGAGGTGGAATTTCATGTTGCCGTTTTCTTGTACGATTGTGAGGTCGAGTGGCTGCACATTTACGGAGAATTTATGTCGTCCAAATTTGATAATATTCTGCCCATCCACAAACAAATCTTGCTTGTCGCGGAGTTGACGAATCGCTTCTTCGCGGAGGGTTTTGAGTTGGGTTTGAATGGAATTGGCTTTGTTGCTGTCGTCGAGGTCGGTGAGTTGGGTGATGATATTTCTGACCTTATCAATCATCAAATCCGCCGCAAAAAATCCGTTGATTTCGTTGACTTCTTTGATGCTTTTTACGCGATTACGGATGCCGTTGAGGATGCGCTCGGCGGCAGATTGCAGGGCAGACGTGCGGTTGTTGCGTGACTCCAAGAGGTCATTTTTTCGCGCCTCAAATACGCTGTAAATCTCCTCGCGTTTTTCCGTTATTTTTAAAATATACTCATCAAACTCCGCAAATTTACTCTCCAATTCCTCCAACTGCACCATGAGTTTGGTGAGGTATTCGTCGCATTTTTGGGGGCTGTCGGCGATGTCGAGATAGTTGATAATCCCCTGGTCGAGTAGCTTGAGTTGGGCGTTGAACTCGGCGACGGCTTCCGTTCCCATCAGGCTTTTTTGCGCCTTTTTTGCTGCCGCTTTCACCTGATTCATACCCGCATACATCGACGAAATATTGTCGATAATTCGCGTCGTCTGCGTTGGGTCATCTATCTTCAAATTGCTGACAATCTCAATCAACAATTCGAGTTCTTTACCGATTTGGTCGATATTGCCTTCCAATTCCTTCGCTTGCGTAGCCGTTGTAATTTGCTCTAAACCAGCTTCTTCCGCTTTAATTTTTTCGATATACGGTACAAGCGCATTATCTTCCAATAAAAACTTGACACAGTCCTCAGACAGCGAATCCGTGATTTCGATACATTGTATTTCGAGTTTTTCGATTAATTCGAGGTCGGTATAGCGGAGTTCTTTTAGCGAGATAATTTCACCACGCAGCACCCGCAATTCCGCCAACATTTCCACAAATAAATCAATAGCATCAAAACTGTTTTTTCGACTTTTATCAAACAATTCCGTTGCCTTCGTGTGGACGCGATTGATTTCGGTTTTGGTGCTGTTTTGGATGCGGAGTTTCTTTTCAAACTCATCTATCGCCGTCGTCGCTGTCGTGCGAATTTCGCGGAGTGGTTCGTGCAATTTGAAGCCCTCCGGCTTGTCAATCCAATAGTAGGAGTCGATGACATCCGTCGCTTTTTTGACCAAATCGGTGTACAGACCGGAGTAAGTATCTTCTTTATTCGAGAGAATCAAGACCTCCTGACATTCCGCCATTGCCTTCACAATATCCTTATTGCCAACCTTATACAAATATGAATCTGTATGTTCTGAATGGACAATATCATTTGCGGTGAAGGGCGTTTGCCAGATTTGAATGACGTGGTGCTTGCTCGCTTCATTTTCCGCACGGAAGTAACACAACTCGCCATTCGGGAAATGCGTATAGCCATTACACAAGATAGGCGTGTGAACTTTTTGCTCAATAATGTTATAATGCATTAATACGTAAACCGCTTGTTTTACATTATAAAACACATATAAAAAATCCTCGCCATTGGGGGAAGTGATACGTTTTTTGAACAGCTTTTTTTGCATGTTCGGGTCGAATATTTTGAACTCGCCCGTTTGCAGATAATAGCCGTTGGCAAATATCAATCCGTGCTGGTCGGGCAGCAAGACACCCGAACTTTCGAGGGCATCAATGCGCTGCGCTTGTTGCATTTTTTCATTGAACACAAAATACCGAAACTCCTCTTGGTACGGTCTGATTTTCAGTACAATCAGGTTGCCCAAATCGGCGTAAAAATACTCGGCATCGTCCAGTGTTTGGTCGGCATATTCGACTTCTTCATGATATATACCGAGTCCGTCATCGGTGTTGTCTTCGACCTTAATCGTGAGGTCGCCGCCCACCGTTTCGACAAACACCCTATCCATAATCGACACATGCGGATGCGAGCCGGAACGCTGAAAATCGCGGTGTGCGCGTACCCATTTAAACTCATGCTGCGTTGGAAATGCCACCTCATGGTCGGAGCGATTATCGACATACCGCAGCGTATCGTCCTTGATGATAAACTTGAAAGTCTTAAAATCCTCGCCCTCTTTATTGAGGTGAAAAACCATGTACAAATACGCGCCCTTTTGCACAAATCGCGCAAAGTACGCATTTTTGTAATATCTATATAAATTGAGAAAATCCGTCTCAAATTTTTCATTCACAAACCAGTCCAAGCTCTCCTCACGAAAGCCGCCGTCTGCAAATCCATAGACGCTAAATACATCGCTCACGCGGATGCCCGACCGCAAGCCCATCAGCACATTATACCCAAAAATACAGTGATTGCCAACCGCCACGATGTCGCGTGCCGTACAATTATTTTCAGTGTTAATACGCTCATTAGCAATGAGTTCTGTCTCTACCGCGCCAAAAACGACCTTGCGCGAGTCATTGAGTTGCTCCAAACGAGACCTCAATTCGCCCGCCTGATTCCCCAAGCGATTGCGGATGATTTCGTAAGTGCCGGATTCGAGTTTTGTGTTTTGCATTAGTGTTAGATTTGAAAGATTCGTATGTTCGAAGACAAGTGTTATTTGCGGATAATTTTTTTAGCAAAAAGTCTCAAAGAATTTGCATAAAAACGGTTTGAGATGCCCTTTATAAAGGACATCTTGAACTAAAGCCCGACCAACTGAAGTAGTGATAAAGACCAAAACTACCATTATGAATGATATTACATAGCCCACAATTCTCTTTTTGCCAGTATGCTCTTTAACTATTAGTTTTAGAAGTTCTGCTTTTATTCCAGGGCTAACATCTTCTTCAATATTTTGAAGAATTCTAACAGCTTTGCTTTTATCCTCAATTATTTTCCTTTCGTCTCTCAAACTTATAATTAAATCGTTTGGGTTAATGGTTACTATTGCTAAAGACTGTGTAAACGTTGGTTGATTTATTGTTTGCGACAATATCATCTGAAAACCAATTGCAATAAAAAGTATAACTGCTGTGAATAACAAAAAACTTGATAATTGAGCTGCATCACAGTTGAAAAAATCAAAACCAGTTGTTGAAGAGTAGGTAAAATATAGATATGAAATAAGGTGTAAAAATAAAGAAGTAGAACCGATTTGATTAATTAATCCATTGATAATCAATTTAGGATTAATTCTGATTGCGACAATAGTAAGTACAAAGATGAGATAGAAAATAAATGTCGATATGATGAATAGTGTGGAGGTTTCATTTATATCTCCAAATATTGCAAGTAATACACCAAATAAAAAATAAAAAAACATATCTGTAATATATCTTCGCCTCAAACTTGCCCAAATATCTATATACACACCTTTTTTTTCTGTGACTTCTATCTTATGAGAATTTAAATACCACCTTAATGTAACCATTCCTGCTATAATTGGAGTAATGAAAATACTCGTTCCTAATTCTTTAAATAAAGAAGGGGTATTGATGCAGTCAATTATTATGGGAACAAACAATATTAGCGTAACGAAAAGTCCTCCCATTAATAAATAGGAAATCCGTCTGAACATAAGTATTCCCCTATTATATCTTTCTATTATTAATTTGTTTCTTTTTTCAAGTTCGGGTATGATTTTCCTTATTTGTTTTGCATTCATTGTTAATGTCCTTTTTAGTGTGAAGGTTTCATTGAAACTGCATTTTCAGAGTGCCGACGCGATGCGCCTTTAGTGTTGTTTAGTGGTTGTTGGTTACATAAGGGGTCGGTGCGCTGCACCTTTGCTACTTCGTAGGGACAGGGCATGCCCTGTCCCTACGAAGTGGTCGGGGTCGTCAGGTCAATGTCGTTTTTCTTCACCTCTAAAAAACTCCAAAAATCATCGTCTTGCTGTCTCGGCTCAGCCGAAATCAGCATCTCCCGTGCGATAAAAAACTCATGTTGGCTAATGCCCTAATGTCGTATTTCAAGTCAAAATTACAAAATGTTCGCTTATACATACATCGCGCCCTGTCACATGGGAGATTCTGAAATAAATTCAGAAAGACGTTTTGGTTTGGGGTGTAGCGGCTGCCCGACAAGCCCCAACGGGGCAAAATATCATAGCTGAAGTAGCCGTTACGAGAAATCAAAAAACTCCAAAAATCATCGTCTTGCTGAACTGGTTTCAGCATCTCCCGTGCGATGGAAGACTCATGTTGGCTAATGCCCTAATGTCGTATTTCAAGTCAAAATTACAAAATGTTCGCTTATACATACATCGCGCCCTGTCGCATGGGAGATTCTGAAATAAATTCAGAAAGACGTTTTG
>Ga0209187_1000420_pt1 | contig 77371 bp, 63 predicted proteins | sample BantaG_FD_187430 | JGI IMG/M metagenome (GOLD analysis project Ga0209187, IMG submission 187430) | Marine algal microbial communities from Bantry Bay, Ireland - BantryBay_4 metaG (SPAdes) (version 2) | ecosystem: Host-associated > Algae > Red algae > Unclassified | place: Bantry Bay, Ireland...
CACTCTATGCACGTATCACTGTACTCAAATTGTCCCCCTTTCTGCGACGGACCTTCATAGTACCAGTCATTAATCGCATCTTCTTCTATCCAGATGCTTATATTGCCACGCCCAACAAGACTTTTATTATAATCGCTCCAGTTCGTTACACGATATTTGTCTTTTTTCGGATTTTCTGCTTTCGATAAGGAATTTGATGCTATCTTTGTCATAGGTCGGAATTTGTAGCTTTGTTTTGTTCTAAACTCAAATATACAAAAACTGACCTTTATTTTTTGACCGATTCATGCAACAACGCCACTCAAAATCAACAATCAAATGGTACTGGTCGGTCGCTATTGATAAAGGGATGCCCAACTCCACTTTTTTATGCATTTTACGGCTACCCGTCTAACGTTGGACACTTTGACAATCAGTGAGTTATAAAGGTGTTGAAATTCAAGTGACTGTCCAACTGCCGACTGATAGCCCATTTTACCTTTATTACACCACTGCATATAGTCAGTGTCATTAAGTTAAGCAATTTCAATAAACATTTTAATGAAAATAAAATGTATAAACTCCTTAAAAAGTGTCGTTAATCACGCTTCATTTGGTAGCTCCAAGTTTCAAATGGGGGAGAATTTTTCCACAAAATCGGAGTGCCGTAGGTACGTTACATCGCTTAATGCACCGTATCTACGATACTCATTGAAGATGGGAATCGTTCTTCCTCATTTAAAACTTGGGGCTACCAAATCGTTCACGCCTGTGGCGTTTCTATGCACTTAAATATTTATTTTAACTTAATGTTTTGGCGAATTTTTCTTAATTTAATATTATTGTTCTTACGCAGAGAAAATACACACAATTAAAATGTGTAAAATTGTAAAGAACCAATAAAAAAAGGGCATTTCATAAAATGAAATGCCCTTTTTCTAAAAGATATGTCTTTTATTATTTTTTTATAACAAGTGTCTTAGCAATAATATCATGAAGTCCTTGTTTTTTCTCTGTAAAGAAAACCATGAAAAAACCAATAAGTAAAATAATTGCTGACAAAATTTTAGCGAGGTATCTGATAATAGCCGTTCCCATAGAGATACGACCACCGTCCATATCAGTTACGATAAGACCCAATGCCTGCTTGCCAAAAGTGGCTTGTTTTTCGGAGCTTTCCATGTAAGCGAAGTAACCTACACCAATAAGTAGTCCGATGACACCTCCGATAATTCCGGCAAGTGATTCCGGTAAAACCAAGCCGATTACAAGTCCGATTACAAAATTTATGACTCCTATAAGAAGTCCATCAATAATGTAAGCGCCTGCACGGGTGAAAAAATCTGCATATTCTCCTGTGCGTTTGTCGATAGAGTCTAAAATTTCACTCATAATGTTTTGATTGTTTAATGAATTTCATTTGAAAATTCAATGGTTAATAAATAATGTGTTAATTAAATGAAAGGCAAAAGTACGAATCACTTTCAGATATACATAGTGTTTTAGGAAAATATATTTGAAATCTTACATTCGCCGGACTGTTTGATATATGCTCGCTTCGCTCAATGCTTTTTTAGCCGCTTCGGTCACATCGCCCGCAAAACCTTTTTCGTAACGTGCGTCGAGTACGTAGGCTTTAATTTTGACATTCGTTGCAGGATGATTATCAAAATGGTCGAAAAAAAGTACCGTCACTGTCTTGTCGATATTGAGGTAGCGTGAAGTAATTGCGGCTTCAAAAGCAATCTTTCTCACCCGCTCTACATCAATACCAATCGGCAGCCACAGATCTACCACGACCATACAATCCAATGCACCGGAGTTGGCATTAGAGATATGTTCGCTGATAATTTTCGAGTTGGGAATGGTCACGATACTATCGTCAAGTGTATTGATGTCGGTATTTCGTATGCCTATACGGACGACCTCGCCATAGTTGCCGTTAATATCAATCCTATCGCCCACCTGAAATGGGCGGTCAAAAATAATCAACAAGCCACCGAAGATATTTTTCACAATATCCTGTGCGGCAAAACCCAATGCCAGTGCCGACGAGCCCATCAATGCCCACAGCGTTTCGGGAGTCGGATTAAAAAGTGTAATAACGAGCACGTATATCGTTATCACCCATAAAATGACATTTGTAATCGGCTGTAAACGAAGGATTCGTAGGCGGTGTCGGTTAAAACTATCTGCGAGTGAACGATACATCCAATTTGTGCCTTTGGTGGTCAGCCATACAAAAAGAGAGGCAATAATAATCGTCAGAATCTTTGCAGGAGAGATGATTTTCGTGGCTTTGTCAAGGGCATCATTTAGGTTCTCGCGTACTTCTCCGGGAACTTGCTCTACGGGTTTTGCTTTTTCTTTTGCAGCTTTTTCTTTTGCTTGTTGCGCTATATAGGTGCTGTCTTTTTTTATCTTTTCAATTTTACTTTGCAGGCTATCCAATAGCTCATTTTGAGCCGACATTTGAAATGTAGCACAAATAAGTAATAAAGTAAAAATAAGACTTCGATTTACGATTATCAAATTTTTAAAATTGAATAAATACAGTATATTATATTGATAATCAATATTTTTTTTATTATTAAAAAATAATATTTTATAAAATATTTTCATAAAAAATGATTCATAAAAAAAGTAAAAAACACGTCCGCACATCAACACTCCAAGATGTCACTTAATATTCCGATTGAGGCGTGAATGAATTTGTGCTTTTACAGCGTTCAAATGAAGTAGATTAATTTGGTATTCGGGTTCAAATTGGCTATCATAAGTTTTGGCGTAAAGGAGGTCATTTTCCATCAGTTTTTCCAAAATCAATTTACTACCTTTATTTGAATTTCGTAAGATCGCGTACAATTCCTGATTGGATAAGGAAGTGTGTTGCAAGATAGCTTCCAAGACAAACAATTCCTCCAAACTCAACTGACCGATAGACTTGGGTTCGTAGGCTTTCACATACACGCGCTTCTCTTTGACGTAAGTCACCGAGCGTTTCCAAAACAACATCGCTTGTGAAATATTACCGTCGGCAAAAGCATGAAATTTATTAAAAAAATCGCTTTTTAGTAGTTCTTGTTTCTTGTTTGCGTTGGAATCTTTAAGTTGCTGCGTCAGTGTGCCGGATAGCGTATTGGGTTTTAAAAATACACGTTCATAACCTTTATTTCGCTCATTTATCACGCCTTCGATGACTGCCTTTTTGATAGGTTGAAGACGAATAACAGACAAAAAATTTGACCCAAAACCAATCACTTGATTCAAGTAATAATAACTGTATTGATTAATAGTAGCCACCCAAAAAATATCTTTTTTAGTAGCATGAATTAATAATAAAAAATCTTCTAACAGGTTGAATCCGTATATTTTACGAATAAAAAGTCGTTCGATGTTTTCAAAAATAACAACTTGTTCATCATCCTTTTTAGGAAGTGTGTTAAGGTCTTTAAGTGTGCGAGCTTCGGGATAATTGAGTGCGTTTTTGAGTTCTCTGACGAGTTCGTCTGAATTGCTAATATTGCAAGTGTTTTCCAAAATCTGTGCATGTGGATAGATACTGCTACTTGCATTGAGCAGCGAGGTCATTCCAGCACCAAATTCACCAACAATCAAGAGTGGACTGCGGGTGATTTTCCAATTTTCGTAGGCGCGTTGCATCATTGCCATTTCTTCGTCGCGTCCTTCGAGTTGCTTGGCATCATGTAGCGGATGCAAACGAAATCGCTGGAGGTAAGCCTCCGGTATTTCGGCGCGTTCTTCGACCTCTTCTATTACGCTTTTCTCTTGTTTTTCATCAACAAAAAGAAATTCGTAAGTCAATTTGCCGTAATCTGAAACGACATCTTTTATTCTGTAAAATATATTTTTAAAATCCATGTTTGACGGTGTACGATTGACGATGAACGACAGACGGTGGACAGGAAACAGTTAAATCTTACTTTCCCGTCAACCGTTCACCGTCTGTCGTCAACCGTTTTCTATAAAGACGTTCAAAGATAAGACAAGTATCCCTTTCAAATTGTGTTTTTGTCAATTTATCATAGCTTGAATACAAATCAGATACTAAAACGTAGTAAAAGATTGTTATAAAAAAACGAGTATTTTGAGTAGCTTAGTGGCGAGAATTATGATACGCTATACTTCTTATAATCCAAAACCATTAGTCTTTTGATAGGGTGAACGTAAGAAAAATTCTATAATGTGTATTTTTGAAATTAGAGCATAAGTGTGAGTCGACAGACATTTTCAAAATGTCAGGCGACAACGTTAGTTCATTATCCTGAATATATATTTACAAAGTTTGAAAAATACTAATTTATTAAAAAAATAAAACTTAAATTTATTAAACACAAATGTTCTCGCCTGACATTTCAAAAATGTCCGTCGAGTAAGTCTCCAGAAAAATTAAAAATCAACCAATTACGCATAACTAAAATTTTCTTGCGTTTATCCTAGTCTTTTGATTTATTCATCTAATGGTCTAATCTACACCCAAATATGAAAATTAACATCGTTTCTTTTTTACTTTGTCTATTGACAATCAATGGCTTTGCACAAGACACAAAATTGATGGAATATGTCAAACGGGGCATTATCCTTCACGATGAAGGCAAGTACGATCAAGCTATTAAAGAATATAAAAAAGCCTTGAAAATTGACAAAAAGTCCGCCCTTGTACATTACGAAATTGCTTATGCCTATAATGAACTTGGCGATAAAAAAGCAGCACTGAAACATGTCAACAAAGCCCTCAAGGGCAAAGGCAGCGAAGAGTTGCCAATGTTGTATGTAATGAAAGGAAATTTTTTGGATGATGCAGGTGAAGCCAAACAAGCCATTAAAGTATATGAAGAAGGACTCCGGCGGTTTCCGAACTTCTACATGTTATATTTTAATATGGGCATTACCTATTCGAGAATGGATATGCCTGATAATGCAAAAAACGCTTTTATTAATGCGATTTCAAATGAATTTGGTTATCCGTCGAGTCATTATTATCTCGGTGAACTTATGGAAATGCAAGGCAGGAAAATCCCTGCGATTATGTCTTATTATTTCTTTCTGATGCTCGAACCGGAGACCATTCGTGCTGATGGGATTTATGATAGGTTAATGAATCTATTATTTAAAAGTGAATCCGAAAAAGGTAATAAAAAAATAGAAATTAATCTCGGTGATAGCGATATGTCTGACTTGGAATTTGCGCCGATGGAATTACTACTGCATCTGGATGTGGCAAAAGAATCAGAAGAAGAAACGCCAAAAACAGATACTGAAAAACTCATTGCGAAAACAAGGTTATTGTTTTCGACGATGAAAGAAAAAAAGGAAACTAACAAAGGAATCTGGTGGGATTTTTACGCGCCGTTTTATGCTAAAATGTTTGATTGTGAGGTTATTACGACATTTTGTTACCACATCGGTCAGTCCAAAGGTGGCAACATCGCCTTATGGCTCGAAGGGCATGAAGAAGAAGTCACCGAATTTGTTGAATGTGTAAATAAAGAATAAATGAATCTACTTCTTTTAAGTTGGAAAAATATCACAGCCAAACCGCTTGCGGCTTTATTGAGTTTAATTTTATTGGCTTTGGGTGTTGGTTTGATTTCGTTTTTACTGTTGTTGAATCAACAAACAACAGAAAAATTTGAACGCAATCAAGGTGGTATAGATTTGGTCTTGGGCGCGAAAGGAAGCCCTTTACAATTGATATTATCGAGTATTTATCACATTGATAATCCGAACGGGAATATTCCACTCAAATCTGTCAAACCTTTTATGAATCCCAAACATCCTTTGATAAAAAAAGCCATTCCGATGGCATTGGGCGATAGTTATAAAACCTATCGCGTCGTTGGTACGAATCACGATTATATTGATGTTTATGAGGGCGAAATTGCACACGGTCGCATGTGGGACGGTGATTTTGAGGTCGTCATTGGTGCGAAGGTAGCGGAGATGACGGGACTGAAATTTGGCGATACTTTTCACAGCGCACATGGCTTGGGCGAAGCGATTTCGCATCACGACGAACACGATTTTCGCGTAGCGGGTATCCTCAAAAAAAGTAATACCGTACTCGACCAACTCATTCTCACCGATATGCGTAATGTGTGGCTTGCACACGCTCCGCACGGCGAAGAAGGGCATAGTCACGACCTTGTCGCAGAGGAGCAAGACATCACTTCGTTACTCGTTTTTTACAAAAACAAAACCGACCTGCGCACGCTCAATTTTCCGCGTGGTATCAATAAAAATACCGATATGTTGGCAGCAAATCCAGCTTACGAAACCGCTCGATTGTTTGAAATGATGGGCATTGCCGAGCGTGCTTTGCGTTTTCTTGCTTTTGCGATTGTGTTCGTATCGGCATTGAGCGTTTTTATTTCTTTGTACAAGTCATTGAAAGACAGGCAGTACGAACTTGCTGTCATGCGTGTGATGGGCAGTTCGCGTGGTAAATTGTTTGGTTTGATTACCCTTGAAGGCGTTTTATTGGCATTAGTCGGAGGGCTTTTGGGCATTGTTTTGGCGCATGTCGGTATGTCGGTATTGGCACGTTATATGCAAGATGCTTATCAGTATAGTTTCACAGGTTGGCAGTTTCTTCCGGCGGAATTATACCTAATTATCGGTGCTTTGATTATCGGCTTTATTGCGGCAATTATTCCCGCTATCCAAGCCTCTAATACCGATATTTCTACAACATTATCGTAACACAGACATTCTTGTCTGTGGTAATTTAAGGCACAGCCAGGAATGTCTGTGTTACGTTAAAACAATGAAAATGAAATATACACTTGTTCTTATCACAGCTTTATTTTTCACAATAAATACCTACGCACAGCAACAAGGCAGCGCGTGGAAAACGCTCTCTATGGTGACATTCAAAATGGAGTTTGACGAGTTTATGGGTATGGATGTACAAAAGCCGATTTATACGCAACATGTCATGGATTTGTCGGGCGAAGAAGTCACGATAAAGGGCTATATCATTCCATTGAAAGGAGAGAAAGCACAGAGTCATTTTATGTTTTCGGCATACCCGTACAAGATGTGTTTTTTCTGCGGAAATGCAGGTCCTGAAACAGTTTTACAAGCCTTTACAAAAGATAAAGTAAAAGTACCTTATACGTCGAAAGCGATTACAATTCGAGGTAAATTATCATTGAATCATGGCGATGTAAATGAGTTGATGTACACCTTGACGAATGTGGAGGTGGTGGAGTAGCGAATTTTTAATGTGGTAGAAAATTTGTATCTTGTATTTCACGCATCACAAAACGTATAAAAAGATGAATCTTCAAATAGAAATATTCAATCCTGATGTCAGGAATTTGTTGGAGGAATTAGAAAAACTTAACCTGATTCGAGTCAAAGAAAGCAATAATTCACGTAGTGATTTTCTTAATTTGGTCAAAGGTATCAGACAAAAAGCTGATGCAGAAATGAGTTTGAGGGAAATTACCACAGAGGTAGAGGCTGTGCGAAGTGAACGTTATTAGAATAAGTAAGCATTTCTGTAAAAAAGCTATTTTATGTTTGAAAAAAATTATCCGTATTTGGTACATGGGCAACAACACAAGGGCGAATTGAGATAGGCTACGAATATGAAACAAATAGCATCTTGACAATTATTAACGAAGGAGGAACGGTTTGGGAAGACGAAGAATCAAATACTATTGATGAAGCATTGAAACGTGGCGAACAATATTTGAAAACAGATTTGGTAAAAGAGTTTGGTATTGAACTCGAAATTCAATGAATGGCATATTTCCCTCAAATTACAAATTGACGAAAATTATGATAAAAAAAGCAATAATATTATTAGTCCTGATAATCGCCTCAATCACCCTATTTGCACAAGAAGAAAAAGCGGAAAAAAAAGAAAACACTTGGAAAACCCTTTCCAAAATCACCTTCAAACAAGAGTACGATGAGTTGATGGGATTTGACATTGACGTGCCAGTGTTCAGTCAGGTCGTCAAGGATTTGGAAGGGCAGGAAGTCGAGGTCGAAGGCTACATCATTCCGGTAGAAGGCTACAAGCAACAGAGCAACTTTGTATTCTCGGCATATCCTTATAATATGTGCTTCTTTTGTGGCGGCGCAGGACCGGAAACCGTCATGGAAGTCAACTCCGATGACAAAAAATTAACCTATACCTCTAAACCTATTGTCATAAAAGGTGTTTTAAAACTAAATTCAGGAGACATCAACAAATTAATGTACACACTCAATGATGCAGTCTTGGTGAGTACGAAGAAATAATAAATGATTGTTTGTAGGATTGTTTGATTGTTAGTACTTTTGGGTAGCCAAATCAACAATTTTAAAAAGCAACCAAACAATCCAACAATACTCAATAGATGTCGCAACCTGAAAACCCCCAATATCAGTTACCACCAAAGGTCATAGTTGACCTTATAGATGCACCGTCCGTTCCGGCGGTGAGTATCCATTCCGTTAGTCGCAAAACTTTATTTTTGCATCGTCCCAGTTTACCTTCTATTGATGAGGTGGCAGTAGATGAACTACGCCTTGCGGGTGTTCGTATCAATCCACGCACAACTGGCGGAAGTCGCGTATTTTACTTTGATAAAATTTTCATTCAACAAGACGGTAAACAAGCCAAAGTACGTGGGATTCCACCACGTGCCAAGATTCAAAATATAGCTTGGTCGCCCGATGGTGAGCGTGTAGCCTTTACGATTACCCGCGCACGCGGTATCGAACTGTGGGTCGCAGAAGGCGCACCTTTTACCGCCAAAAAACTAACGGGAACGATAGTAAATGACACACTCGGCAGTCATCCTTTTCGTTGGCTTTCCGATAGTGAAACCATTGTTTGTAAAACCGTTCCTGCCGATAGAGGCAAAGCTCCGGTAAAAGTTCGTGTACCACAAGGTCCTATTATTCAAGAGAATACAGATAAAAAAACGGCTCACCGTACCTATCAGGATGTTTTGAAAAACGAATATGACGCGGCATTATTTGAACATTACACACGCAGTCAACTTATTCGTATAAATGCAAAAACGGGGCGTTCTCGCAAATTGGGCAAACCTGCTATTATTGCTGTGTTTTCACCTTCGCCAGATGGTCAGTACTTGCACGTCACGCAAATAAAGCGTCCGTTTTCGTATGTTGTGCCGTACTCGCGTTTTGCAAAACGTATCGAATTATGGAATCGTGAGGGCAAGCGGATTAAAACCATTGCCGAAGTGCCTGTCGCCGATAATATTCCGCAAGGATTTGATGCTGTGCGTACCGGACCACGTAATTTTTGTTGGCGCAATGACCGACCTGCTACATTCTATTGGGTAGAGGCGCAAGATGGTGGTGATCCGCACAAAGAAGCAAAAATCCGTGACCAAGCCTTTTACTTAGATGCGCCATTTGATGGTGAAAGCCAAAAAAGCATTGCTACGGCAATGCGATTCGAGGCATTTGTATGGGGAACGGGCAACCTTGCCATAGTAGAAGAATGGCAGTGGAAAGATCGTCGTATAGTAACTTCTTTATTTGCACCAGATGCACCGGAAAAAGCCAAGAAAATACTTTTTGACCGTTCATGGGAAGATAAATACAACAGCCCAGGTGGTTTTCAAACACAAGCCAATGAGTATGGACGAGCTGTGTTGATGCAAAATAAAAAAGGTAAACTATTCCTCATCGGAGAAGGGGCTTCGCCCGAAGGCAACCGACCTTTTATAGATTTATTTGATGTGAAAAAGCAAAAAACTAAGCGACTTTTTCAATCAGAAGCTCCGACTTATGAAGTTCCTATAAAGGTGTTAGACCCTGACAATCAAATTATTATCGCCAGTCGTGAATCAAAAGACCATCCGCCAAATTATTTTATTAAAAAATTAAAAAAGGGAAAAGAAACACAAGTTTCGCATTTTCTTCATCCATATCCACACCTCAAAAAACTAAGCCCTCAACTCATTCAATACAAGCGTAAAGACGGTGTAAAACTCCGTGCGAAACTTTATCTACCTATTGATTATAGTAAAAAGAAACACGGACGATTGCCTGTGCTAATGTGGGCATATCCGCGCGAATACAAAAGCGCAGAAGCAGCCGGGCAAATGCAAGATTCACCTTATCGTTTTACGCGACTCTATGCACATTCACCACTGTATTGGGTGACGCAGGGCTACGCAGTTGTCGAAGGTTTTGGGATGCCGATAGTGGGCGAAGGCGAAATAGAACCCAATGAAAAATTTGTTGAGCAACTCCATGCTAATGCCAAAGCTGCCGTCAAAAAAATCACCAAAATGGGTATTGCCGACCCAAAAAGAATTGCCGTAGGCGGACATTCTTATGGCGCATTTATGACTGCTAACTTATTGGCACACACCGACTTGTTTGCAGCAGGTATTGCACGTAGTGGCGCGTACAATCGCACACTCACGCCTTTTGGTTTTCAATCGGAACAGCGCAATTTTTGGGAAGCTACCAAGACGTATATGCAAATGTCGCCCTTCACTCATGCCAATAAAATCACTGCACCTCTGCTCCTCATTCACGGCGAGGCAGATAGCAACTCAGGTACGTATCCTATGCAAAGTGAGCGTTTTTATAATGCACTCAAAGGCTTGGGCAAAACGGTACGTTTGGCAGTTTTGCCAAGAGAAAGCCACGGCTATCGCGCCCGCGAATCGGTGATGCACATGCTTTGGGAAATGACAGAATGGTTAGATAAGTACGTGAAAAACAAAGAGTAATGTCGTAATTCGTTCTCGCTACTCGCTACTTTCAATAGTTGTCCCGGTGGGGCTCGAACCCACGACCTCCGGTTTAAAAGACCCGTGCTACCACCAACTGAGCTACAGGACAAAATTATATCAAATGAGTGTGTAAAACATTAGGGACAATTATATGTAAAGGTGCGAAGCACCGTTCCCGTTTGTAGCAATAAAATTCCCCTAATATTTTGCACACTCAATTCAATTAGTCGCAAGGAAGGAGCTCGAACCCTTAGTAAAAATAATTTATTAAATTGACTTACTACTTAGTACATTGTGCGTAAGGGATAGGAGGTGTTGTTTGAACGAAGTGGAGCGATAGCGGAACGGAGAGAGTGCCGGATAGCCCGACCCCGACGTTAGGAGGGGATACGCCCTAACTTTTATTAGTTAATTAAAAATCCAGACCAAGCGAGAAGTAAAATTGCCCCGGTTGCACTTCTTTGGTTTCTAAGCCCCAAGCATAATCTACCCGCACAACATGCCCGAAAATAACGCTACGCAAACCCAAACCATAACCGACCACAATAGGATTGCGGAAATAATTGACCTTGACCGTCACCACCGGATTTTCAACATAAATGGTATTCAAAGGATTATCCTCATTAAATGGAGAAGGTCCCTGCCACGCAGTTCCTACATCTGCGAAAGCCACCGCTTGTAAATTTCGTAAAAAAGTCGAAGAACGAAACGATGCCCGCGAAATACCATTGAACAAACGAGCGCGCAATTCTGTATTCCATACGATGTAAGAATTTCCGTTTCGGATATTACTTTTGAAGCCACGCATATTGGTCGCAATCGTCTGAAAAGCAAATTCATCTACCGAAGCCGGTACGGTGACTTCGCGATTGGTGCGGTCTGAAGGTATCAGCCAATTGTCCACACCGCCCATAAAATAAAGGTTTTTTTCTTGCCCAATTGACGTAGCTCCTGCGAGGCGTGTCGCAATAATTGCATTTTTGGTGAGTTTTCGATAATGTCGCGCATCTAAGCCAAATGTCGTCATCCAAGCCGGATAAATTTGTGCATCAACATCTTTTCGCAGTCCCAAATCGAAGCGTTTGGCAACTTCGGCAAAGACTTTATAGCGCGTTCCCGTTCGCATATTGATACCCATATTTTTGGTATCATCATGCACATATTCCAAGCGAGTGAACAGTCGGCTTTGGCGGTCAATAGGCGCACTGAGGCTGTTAGCATCGGTCGCCAAACTAACGTTTTCGTCAGAACGTAAAGCCACGAATCCACGCACACTTCGATAGGTATCCAAAGGATAACTTAAACGTGTTTCGAGATAACTCGTGATATTTTTAAGGACAATATTTCTTGAAGAAATACCATAAATACGTGGCAGACGATAAAAGGAAAATCGCTTATCGAGCCGTTTCTTTTTGTTGGAATAAATGAGGTAGAATTCAGGAAAATTCAATTCAAAAGGCAAACGTACACCACCTCTAAACGACTCATTTTCCATGAGGTCTTTTATTCCCGCTTCAAATAAGGCGGAAAAAGGTGTCCATTGATAATAATTGCCTGTATTGTTGTAACTCACATGATCGTGGTTGGTGTAAGCATCAAAAAGTAGGCTGTTGTCAAATTGAACGACCAAATAATCTGTGCGATATTTTAAAGTATAATCTCGAACATCTCCCGACCGTATATCTATCGGTTGGTATGTTTTTTCCTTTGATTTGACGAGACTCTCTACGGGAGGAGAAACCGTTCCGATTTCGTTTTTCTCTTCTTTCGTCACTTCAATATCGGGCGTTTTTATCTCTTCAAATTCGCTTTGAAATAAGTAACCCGTTTCCTCTTTTTTGTTTGCATTTTGGAATTTATCTATATCAATTTTTGTGAATACATTATCAAAAACTGCCTGTGGTGCTTTGGGTTTCGGGGCTTTAGTTTGGATACGGTCGCGAAAGCTTGTTTTATTTAAATTATATTTTTTTTGTGTGTCAATCTCATTGATTATCAATTGATAAGCACCTTTATTTAAAATTAAATCAGCTGTTTTTTTGGTGTTTAAAGCTGTGCTTTGTTGTAGGATGCCTACGCTATAATCGGTATTGGGATGCGCGGTAGCTACGGTCGTATAAACGGGTTTTAGTTGGGTGTCGGTTATAGTGATACTATCAGTCAATGTGAGGGTAGAATCTTCGGGAATTGTCAAGGCGTTTCCGTCGGAGAGTGTGATGTATTTTTCGTTAAAATCAAGGACTTGTTCGAGCTTGCCGACATAGCGATTATACATGCCGTTTTCATCAGCCAGCCAGCCAAAATGTATGTTGTCCAACTGCACAGGATGACGCTCATTGGCAAATGGCGTGTCCGTAATTCGCAGAATTCGACGTGGGCTTCCCTTCTCAAAAGGCATTAAATATAAATCGAATGTTTTTGTCATTTCGGTCGGTAGCGGGTCATTGACTTTGAGTTTTGCTTGGTCGCGATTGGAGGCAAAAAGGAGGCTGCGTTGCCCGTTGATTTCGATGCAGGCCACATCTCGTTCATCATAGCTGTCACGAGTGATGTGCCGGATTTGTGCGCCATTCGTATTGAGGGTAAAGAGGTCGGATTGTCCGTCTTTTATTCCACTTACGATGAGTTCGCGACGATTGATGAAGTCGGCATGAGTGATACTTTCGAGTATTTCGCTGACCTTAGCGGTGGTTTTTATTTTATGGTCGGCTTCGCCGAAAACAGCGATTCTTATACTGCCTTTTTTTTCAAAAATAACTGCCAATTCGCTGCTTTTATTCCATGCTAATATCGGATATGTGTCGTCCGGTTGGCTTTGCAAATTTTGATAAATGCTGCCTTTTATTAGTACCCTTTCTTTTTGGGTTGTGAGGTCTTTCAGAACGACTTTATATCGTTTTTCGTCTTGTTTTGTATAAGCTATGTGTTGACCGTTTGGCGCAATTTTGACATCGCTCACTTGTTTGTTGCTGAGTGCTATGGTTTCTCCTTCGGGGAGTTCATATTTTTCATTTTCCTGCAAATAACGCTGCTGATAAAAGTCATACCATTCTTTGGATGTTTTACGAAAACTATTGCCCAAAACAAATAAAAATCCCTGCTCTATACTCCGATTAATGCGGGTCAGATAGAGTAGGTTTGATACGGTTGATTTTCCATAATTTTGACTAATAAAATACCACATCGAATGACCCGCAAGGCGTGGGTCATCATTTACTAAATCACTGAATTTCTGGTAGTTACTGGATTTTATATGGTCGCGCATGAGGTTGTCATGGTCAGCATTCCATGCTTCGCCTATATATGCTTTCAAGCCATCTGTAAACCAATGCGGGAGGTTGAGTAGTACGGCATTTTGCACCATTTCCTGCAGGTTATTTCCGTACATCATTTGACGCAAAAATACCTCTGTAATTCCTTCGCGTACTTGTCTGCGAAGGTCTTGATGACTACCATTGAAATATACATAAATTTTGTTATCAGAAATACGTGTAATGCCTCCATTGTGATAATTGGCGAGGTTGCTTCCTGCATTGCTTTGCGTAAAATCATTGAAATCATTAAAGACCAACAAATGAATTTTATCATTCATTTTATATTCCAATAAATTTTGCAATTCAGCTATATCATGCTCTCCGATTTGAAGGGCATATTCACCGAGTTTACGTCCGCCTTGTGTCCAATAGGTGATGAAACGTTCGCTTTCATATTGCTGCCATTTGAACTTTTCGTACTGTACGCGGTTTTGTCCAAACTCAGTGTGGATACCTTGCCCGGAAAGTATTGTATGCCAGCCGACAACAATGAGAAGAATTATGATGTGATATATATATTTCATGCTGTGGGTTTTTATATTTTGTGTACTTTTGTTTTTTGAAAGTAGATAGGTATTCGTATCAAGTATTAGGACAAGACATCACAATATTATGTCTTGATACCTGATACCAATTACCTGATACAGTATTAAGTAACGAAAAAAAACGCAATTAGTCAAATTTTCAATTGGGTGCAGGACAAATTTTTAATTTCCTCAAAATTGTTTTGTGAGACATCGTACAGGCGATTTTAATCGCCATGTGAAAATAATTCGCAAATCATTCATTTGTAATTTTTTATAAATAAAAAATATTAGACATGGCGATTAAAATCGCCTGTACGAGACATTATAAAAAACACAAATTAAATATTTGTCCTGCACCCTTTTCAATTAAAACGCATTTATAATGACACATGTTTTGGGCTTGACCTTTAATGATTTTCAAGAAAATATGTATTTGGTGTATGATAACACAGGTGAATGTGTTATTTTTGACCCGGGCTGCAATAGTGTTGCAGAGGAAGAAAAACTCGCTAAAACCATTGAAAATAAAGGACTTACACCTGTTCGATTAATTAATACACACTGTCATCTCGATCATGTATTCGGCAATCATTTTGTGGCTAAAAAGTATGGTTTGATGCTCGAAATTCATAAGGGAGAAGTTCCTGTGCTGGAAGCCGTACCACGAGTTTGTGAGATGTATGGTATTCCGATGTTGCACAAATCGCCTGATCCCGGAGGCTTTATTGAGACGGGTGATGTGATACAATTTGGCGATACGGAACTCAAAGTTTTATTTACACCGGGACATTCTCCGGCGAGTTTGTCGTTTTATTGCGAAAAAGATAAATTCGTCATTGCGGGTGATGTGCTGTTTATGCAAAGTATTGGTCGTACTGATTTGCCGGGAGGTGATTATGATACATTAATACGGAGTATCCGCGAGCAGATTTTTCCTTTGGACGATGATGTAAAAGTCTATCCCGGACATGGACTTGCTACGACTGTCGGGTATGAAAAATTGAACAATCCATTTTTAAAATAATCGTAACACAGACATTCGTGTCTGTACTATGTATGAACAGACACGAATGTTTGTGTTACGTTAATCATCTGTCAATGAAGTATTTAACCCTCCTCATCACATTCATTTTTTTTGCACAAAATATAACTGCACAAGACGGTTATAAAGCTCTTCCTCCTACTAATTTTGAAGATGCTATTCCCCCACCTTCGCCCAATTATTCTAATCCTGACCACTGGGCTGCCTTGCCCGAAAAAGAGGATATGGCGGATGTCAGTCCGGGTTATTTGAAGTATGGTTATCGGCAGAAAGATGCGAAAGTTGATGTGTTTTTTGTGCATCCGACTATCTATGTGGGATACCGGAAAGGAGAGGACCAATGGAACGCTGATGTAAATGATGTCGAACTGAATAAGGAAGTTGATAATTCTACCATAAAAAATCAAGCGAGTGCCTTCAATCTTGCCGGGCGAGTGTATGCACCTCGTTATCGGCAAGCGCATATATATTCGTATTATACGCGCAATCAGGAAGCTGGAAAAAAGGCTTTGGATTTTGCATATCAGGATGTCAAATCGGCGTTCGAATATTATATGAAACATTATAATCAGGGGCGACCTTTTATCCTTGCATCGCATAGTCAAGGGACGACCCACACAGGGCGTTTGATGCTTGAAATGATTGATAATCAACCTATTCAAGAGCAATTGGTGGCGGCGTACATTGTCGGTATTCCGATTCCGAAAGATAGTCTCAAGAGCATTCCGCTATGCGAAACACCTACTCAAACGGGCTGCTATTGTGCGTGGCGTACTTGGTTAAAAGGGCATTATCCCGATGAGTACGACCCCGAAATTGATAAGAAAATAGCTGTTACGAATCCGCTTACTTGGCGTACTGACGATATGTATGCACCAAAAGAACTTAACAAAGGAGCTGTGCTAAGAAACTTTAATAAAATCAGTAAAAATCTTGTGGATGCACAAGTGCATCAAGGCATTTTGTGGACTACTCGCCCGAAGGTATTTGGGGCGCGGTTCTTTGGTAAAAATTACCACGTCGGGGATATTAATTTGTATTATATGAATATTCGGGAAAATGCAATGGAACGCGTCAAGGCGTATTTTGACGGCAGACGATAGATGGCGAACGACAGACGGTAAAAGATTTAATAAGAAAGCCGCTATGCGATGATTCGCATAGCGGCTTTTATGTTCTGTGGACCACTGGTGTTACTTAGTGACCGCTTTTTTTGCAGTGCGGGTTGTCTTCTTTGCAGTTGCTTTAGTATCTTTTTCCAATGCTGCAAGACGTTTAGTGAGTGTCTTGAAATCATCGGCAGTTGGGATGTTAAGTTTGTCGAGTACGTTAGTCACCATTTCAGTGAAACGTTTTTGGTACTCATCTCTTTTTGCTTCTGTGTTTTCTACGAAGTCGGTAACTACTTTTTTACCTTCTTCTTCAGATAAAGAACCTTTCTTAACGAGTTCGTCAATGTTTTTCTGGATTGTTTCTGTTGCTGTAGTAACTACGCCTACGCCTGTATAAAGGACTTTTTTGAGCAAATCTGCCATAATGTGTATTATTTAATCGGTTTGAAGAATGAATTATTTTAAATGATATAGTTGGGTATCATCAATAATCGTGCAAATTTCATTTTGCGAAAGCCTGAAAAACCATTATCTATCTTTAATTTTACGCTAAATTAGACCTGATTCAAAATTTAATTTAGTGGAAATGTTTTTTGACCAAAAAAAATATTTTATTTTTACTGTTTTCGCAATTTTCAATTTATTTTGAAAGTTTAGAAAATTTTATAAAAATAAAATAAAATCGGTCAAATTGGCAGTTTCATGTCAGGTTAAAGTGGCAGAAATACTGACATGTTTAAGTATAATGAGTGAATTTTTAATGAATGAATTTTGAGTGAATGAATTTTGAATGAATGAGTGAATGAATTTTGAATGAATGAGTGAATGAATTTTGAATGAATGAGTGAATGAATTTTGAATGAATGAATTTTGAATGAATGAGTGAATGAATTTTTAATGAATGAATTTTGAGTGAATGAATGAGTGAATTTTTAATGAGTGAATTTTGAGTGAATGAATTTTGAGTGAATGAATGGTAAAAGTCAATGGTTTATTTGGATTCATTGATGGTTTTCCAGAGGAGGTCTTTGAGTTCGACCAAGCCTTGTTGTGCAACGGCAGATATAAAAATATGTGGTACGTCAGTTGGTAATTCGGGGATTAGCATTTCCTTCAATTCATCATCAATTAGGTCGGATTTGCTAATGGCGAGGAGGCGTGGCTTGTCGAGCAATTCGGGGTTGTATTGTTTGAGTTCGTTTAGTAAAATATCGTATTCTTTTTGAATGTTATCGCTGTCAGTCGGAATGAGAAATAAGAGCGTAGCATTGCGTTCTATATGCCTTAAGAATCTGACTCCCAGACCTTTACCTTGATGAGCATTTTCGATAATACCGGGTATATCTGCGATGATAAATGATTTGTAATCTCGATATTTGACGATGCCGAGATTGGGTACAAGTGTAGTAAAAGCGTAGCTGGCAATCTTCGGTTTGGCTGCGGAGACAACTGAAAGCAAGGTAGATTTGCCAGCATTCGGGAAGCCTACTAAGCCCACATCAGCGAGGACTTTCAGTTCCAAAATTTTCCATTCCTCCTTACCTTCTTCTCCAGGTTGTGCGTATCGCGGAACTTGGTTGGTGGGCGATTTGAAATGGTCATTGCCGAGCCCGCCACGTCCGCCTTCTACGAGGATTTGTGTTTGTCCATCTTCGGTAATTTCAAAGTGAATTTCTCCTGTTTCGGCATCTTTTGCGACTGTACCAAGCGGTACGTCAAGAATAATATCTTCCCCATTTGCTCCGGTAGAATGGTCACCACTGCCACGTCCGCCAGGGCTTGCTATGATGTGTTTTTTGTATTTGAGGTGAAGGAGTGTCCACAATTGGGTGTTGCCTCTGAGGATGATGTGTCCGCCACGTCCGCCGTCGCCGCCGTCAGGTCCGCCACGAGGATTGATACGGCTGCGGTGAAAATGAGCAGACCCCTCTCCGCCTTTGCCAGAACGGCAGCAGATTTTTACATAATCAATGAAATTTTTGTCGGACATATTAATTTAAGTTCTTAAAACGAGTGCGAAAGTAGGTTTTTTTGTGTTGAAAAGCAACCATCAGTACGGTGATTCCTATTCTGATTCGACGTACAATGTGTCTATCATCATTATTGGAGCAACTCATCTATTTTTTCTTCGAGCCAAGTGCGTTCTATTAACGGAGAAATTATAGGAAGTTTACGCTTTAATTTTTTGACACTTGCATCTGTTAATTTTTCGCCATAAATGAGTTTTTTACGTCGTTCGAGGATGCTTTTAAAGGTGTTGACAAAGTTATTATAAGACTGTCTTAGAGATTCTGACATTTTTTTATTGCGTGTAGAAACAATGTGGTGTCTTATTGATTCGAGTTCGTAATTGATAGGGTGAGAGTCTGCATTCTTGATGTTGAGTTCTTGGAGTTCGTAGTAAATTTTGACAAGTAAGATTTTGAATTTGAGGTGATATGTAAAATCTTCCGATGAGGTAATTTTTATTAGGTAATTTTGTGCTTTATCGTATTGTTTAAGATGAAACTGAACCAAGGCATAGCTGTAATTTAATATGTCTTTCTTTATTTTTGGGTGAAGTTTGGTACTATAGGTATTAATAAAGTCATTTACCCATTCTATTTTGTTCATCTCCAATGCATTAATAACAATATTGACAAATTGATGATGGGAAAAATAAATCCCCGTTGACCAGCACTTTAGTCTTAGTCCCGTTATATATATCTCATGTCTTTCTTCAACAAACTTGTTATTTCCTCTTTTTATAGACCTTATACAATAATTAGTCATGTGATTTAAAAATTGACGAATTTCTATAAAATTAAAAGCGTCTAAATTTTTAAACAAGTAATCTTTTAATTGATAATAATACTCAGGCTTTTGTTCCTCTATGAGTTTTAATAAGGCAAAATATACATGTATAATCGGGGTGTCTTTATCGGTATTTTCTTCGATGTGTTTTTTTACGGCTTGTAGAAAAGGGTAATAATTGTCAACTTTCCGAATATTCTCTATATTTTTGGCAGCACAATAAAATTTGAGCAGTTTGCTTAGAGAGGCTTGCCTCAAAGCATTTAAGAGTTCCTGAATTTTATTTTGAGATGCCCGATTATTTAAAACAACTTCTAAACTGTATTCTACTTCAGTAATTTTAAAAAGATTTTCGTAATATTGAACGTCACGATGTGGAGATATCTCCAAATCTTTTTTTAACTTGACTAATATTCCGGAGGCTAATTTATGTGATTTTCTTTCATTAAGCTCAAGCATCAAGTAATATTTCTCACTAAAAGTATCTTGATTAATATGTTGCCAGACAAGAAATTTTTGAACTTGTCCGGTCAGTTTAAACGTAATCTGCCGGAGCAGTGCTTCTTCTTTAGGTTGAAGTTCTTTCTTTTTTTTAGAATTAGATGATGAGTCTATGTACTTTAATAAGCTTAGTTTACTTATCGGTTGGTCAAACTTTTGATATTTAGTCATTAGACCCCTATAAAGTTGCAGTACCTCTTGTGAGGTATTATGTATTGGAGAAGCCAACCATAGTTCTAATTGTTTCAGTTCTTTTTTACTTAATGTGCTTAATAATACAAATAATTTGGAATGATGAACTTGTGAATTACCTAACATTTTAAAATTAATATTTTATTTATTAAATAAAAATTAAGGTATAAACGTCTAAAAAAAAGACACTTATTGTGGTATCAGATAATAGAAAATTTAGGTATTAGTTTAAAAGGGCTTAATTATGTCACAAAATTACACATTTTTTGTAACTATATCCACATGTATCTTTGCATTAACAAATAAATAAGAGACACTTGTTTGTTATTCTATACACACTTTATTTTTTAACTATAAAAAACTTAACAACATGACAACTATTATGAAAGTTAGCTCCTTAATTATCATATTACTCTTTACTGTGAGTAATGCATTTGCTCAAGACTGTGGTTGGAATCTCAGTATTGACGGTACACAAGTTTCTACCACTACTACTCCTACTTCCTGTGCTGCAGATATGTGTGTGCAGTATGATGCAAGTTTACCATCTTTTTATCCGGGAATAGACGAGTGTGAAAATGCTTGTTTTGTCGTCACTGTAAATTCTGCGAAAAAGGCAGACCTTTATATTCGGTCTTCTAATGGTTATGATCAAGTATATCCACAAGTCAATCAAGCAAGTGCAATTATATGCTTCGGTCCGGATTCTGGAATATCAATGCCAGTACCTTTTACAGAACAACAAACCATTGAAGGTGGTCTAGTCGATTTTGACTATAAATCGGGTGGTAACCTCTGTACGGTTATGATAGAACCGTAAATTCTTTAAAAATGAACTCTTTATCCACAATACAAACAAACAAGTGTCTCTACATTTATATTAACACCTAAAATTCAGTCAAGCCCGACTATACAGTCGATACTGTATATTAAGGACAAAACAATGATTTATTAAACTAATTTATAGCATATATAAACTTCTCGATTGATAGCTAAATTTGGATAACCCCAACACATTCTTATCTGAGAAGATTTTTCAATAAAAATTAAAATATCAGACCAATAAATAAGCGTAGGCTTGTCTATTGAGATGGGAAAAGTATAGCCTGAAAAAACAAACAGTATTTCCGGAAATCTACTGTAATAATGCTCATTTATGAGATTTTATTTAACACCGATTGATACGGTTAATTATCAAACGACACATTTATTAAACTAAAAATTTTAACTAATGAAAACATTAAAATTGAGAAGTGTTTTGTTGTGTTTGACCATTACACTCCTTTTACTGGGTATTGGTCTGCCTATTCACGCACAGGACTTAATCAAAGACACTAGAAATGGTGTGGCTAAGCAAGCAAAAGAGAGTGTACAGCCTAATAAAGTATATGAAAAAGTACTTAAAGCCAAAACGGTCAAGGATTTTGAAACTTTGAAACCGTTGACGGTGGCAAAGGACAATAAAGCCCTACTGACCGAGAAAAAAGCCTATGTAAAAGATGCTGTTTTTTACAATGCAAGTAATGAAAAATTTAGCTATTTGTACGAAAAAAAGCCTGACAACATCTTATTACAACTCCCTGTTAATGAAAAGAATATAATTGAACTAGAATTAATTAAAACCAATTATATCTCAGACAATTTTGTCATGGAAACAAGTGATGGTCAGATATTTGATCATACCAAAAACATGGGTACGTTTTACAAAGGAGTTGTCAAAGGAGACCCTAATTCCGTAGTTTCTGTGAATATTTTTGATGATGAAGTGAAAGGAATTATCGCGGATAAAGATGGTAACTATATATTAGGAACTTTGAAAGGTGAAAAAGATGTTATGGTGCTGTACAGTGAGAAAGACCTTCTGACAGACACACAACTTACACCTGCGGACGATTATGTTGGCATACCTGAAGGAAAAGAATCTTTAAAAAATAATATCAATAACTCCTTCAAATCTGCTGCAAACTCTTCTTCGGATTTTTGTGTAGAGATTGACATAGAGTGCGATTATACCTTATATCAACATTTTGGAAATGATCAAGATGCTGTTCTTGATTACGTGACTAATCTATTTTGTGAGACTGCATTAATATTTGAACTTGAAGATATTAACATTCGTTTAGTTGATGTTTACGTATGGACCACCAATAATTCTCCATATAAAAACATTATAAACAATTGCGATAACGGCGCATCTGACGGTAATGGTGGATCCCAAAACTGTGCTTATGAAATGCTTGCCAAATTTGCCCAGCAAACACAAAACAACCATAGTGGAAGATTAGCCCATCTCTTTTTTGTAGAAAGATGGTTTGGTGGAGGATATGCTTATATGGATGTTTTAGACGAAAACTATACCGCATATAATAATGGTCAATTCCGTGGTCCTTATGCCGTCACAAACATCTGCGCTGCTGACAACTGTAATAACAACCCAAGTTTCCCTACATACGACGCTGCATTACAAACCTTTGCTCACGAACTGGGGCACAACCTCGGTTCTCCTCATACGCATGAGTGTGCATGGGGTCCCAATAATAATACAGCTTTGGACAATTGTATGGCACCAGAAGGAGGTTGTGCCTGTGGACCAGCACCTGTTGATGGAGGGACTATCATGAGTTATTGTAATAGTGGTGAAAAACCTTGCGACGGAAGTTCTAACACTCAAGTAGCTACCCTGTATGGCATCAACTTAAGTAATGGCTTCGGTGACGAGCCGGGTGATTTGATTAGATCCAGAGTAGTTGCTGCGGGTGCTGCGGGAATAATACCTGAATGTACATCTTGCGAAGATGTATTTGACAATTATTCTTGGTTAAATACTAACCTCAATCCAGCCGTCAATCCTAATAACTGTACAAGTGAAATAATTACGGTTTACAAAAAAGGTGTTCATTACTACATACATGTCCAGACTCCTACAACTTCTAAATTGTATTACAATGGCTCACTTTGGTGTACCGATTACGGCAATTTTAGTTGTGTCAATTGGTATGGACTTACAAATGTGGTTGACATGTGGTATTGTGGTTGTAGTTCTATGGGAAGAATGGCATCCGAAGAACAAGCTATAACGCTTTATCCTAACCCTACTGATGGTTTATTAAACGTCAACTTGAATGAACAGCAAGACGAAACCAGCGTCTTAGTATCCATCTATTCTGTTGACGGTAAAGAAGTGTACCTAAACCAACACAATGTGGACGGTATATTAACCTTAGATGTTAATCATTTATCTGATTATAATTTTTACTACATCAAAATACAAACTAAAAACGGACAGGTTTACACTAATAAATTCCTAAAACAATAGCCAATGATTTATTTGCGGGGTGGTTCATATCACCCTGCAAATTATATCCTAATAATTCTATTAAACTAAAAATTTTAACTAATGAAAACGTTTCAATTAAAAGTACTTGCTTGCTTTTTAATGGTTGCGATTATTTTCGCAGCTTGTGAACAAGAAACTATCGTACCAACACAAATATCAGACACTCTAACAACCACAACAAATAAGCCCGTCGGTGCTGAGTCACAACAAAGTGGCAGCAATACTATACCCGATCATTGTGGTGGAATACATACATCAGAGAGTCTATTACATTCAGAAAAAATTACTGAATTAGCACGTAGCAGTGGTGGCAGTCTCTCCGATAGAATGACGACTACCTTTTCAGTCCAATTTCACGTTATAAGAAGTTCCAATGGAACAGGTGGTACAACCCAAGCCATCATAGACCAAAGGTTAAACCAATTGAATCAAGCCTTTGCACCTACAAACATCCAATTCGAGCGATGTAATGAAGTGATTTTTGATGACAGGGATTCGTGGCATATCCCATGGGCATACTACTATGACACTAATAATAATCTTGTCAATGATGCCTATCTTTATGCTTACTATTACAATGTACCGAATGTAATCAACGTATTTATACCAATAAGCATGGGTGGCTGTTGTCCTGACTGTATAGAAGGGTTGGGTACGTATCCTGATGGCAATGCCAGCACACCGGATTATATTTCTGTTGGCTTAGATGCTTTTGTGAATAAGCCTGATGTATTTATTCACGAAATGGGACACTTCTTTGATTTATATCACACACAAGAAAATCAGTTTTTTGGTTATGAGGATGGTAATAATTGTTATAATACAGGTGACCGTTGCTGTGACACTCCAGCAGATCCGGGATTAACCCAAAATGTAACGACCGCATGTAGTCCATGTGGCTGGGATAATGTATCTCTTGTAAACAGTAGTTGTCAATATGTTGGAAATCAGTCTTTTACTGATAGTGGAATTTATTTTGGATGTTCAGTTAGTCATACAGGTCAGGATTATTCATATTTATTTCCTAATACAACTTCTATCAATCCTTCGACAAATAATTATATGTCTTATGCGCCATCAGCATGTCGAAACTCTTTCACAGGAGATCAAATTAACAGAATAAATGCAGCAGCAACCTTTCAAGATAGAGTAGATCTTGTATGTCCAAACGGCAATGGTGGCGGAGACTGTGACAACGATCCGGTATTCAGTCAATATCCTCTTGCCAGTTCATACGTAGATGAAAACAATTGTACTTCCGAAAAAATAACTGTTTACAGTAAATGGAACATTGATTGGCTTTTCATCGAAACACCTAATTCGAGTAAATTATATAGAACAGACACCGGTCAGCTATGGTGTACAAATTCTGCAAGTACGGACTGCCTAACTTATTATAGTATGACCAATCAGATAGCAGAGTGGGAATGTTGTGACGAAGAACCAGAATGTGACAACGATCCGGTATTTAGTCAATATCCTCTTGCCAGTTCATACGTGGATGAAAACAACTGTACTTCCGAAAAAATAACTGTTTACAATAAATGGAACGTTGATTGGCTTTTCATCGAAACACCTAATTCGAGTAAATTATATAGAACAGACACCGGTCAGCTATGGTGTACAAATTCTGCAAGTACGGACTGTCTAACTTATTATGGTATGACCAATCAGATAGCAGAGTGGGAATGCTGTGATTAATAATCAGATATTCTACAAACACATTTTCTTATATCCGCAAATAAAGTGTGTTTGTTATACACGGGGATGAGCTTTCATAGCTTATCCCCTTTTTTATTGACTTGATTTTCCATCAAATTAAAACACATAGAAAGCCCTTGATAGGTTACTATCAACATAGTTTTTTGTCTTAATGGAGAACTTCATTAAAGAACAGACGTACAATTCTTTAATTTATTCATCCAAAATTTAAGACATGAAAAACATATTAACTTTTACGGCTTTACTATTCTCTTTCGCAGTATTCGCACAAGAGAGAACTGCCGATGAGACAGATTACAAATACCACCAACAAGGCACGCATACCTTCAATCTCGGAGTAGGTTTTCCGAACTTAATCAATAGCGGTTTTAATATTGCCGACCAAATAGGTTTGAAAACCAACGGTGGTGCCTCACCCGTTTTTACCATAAAACACGAATACGCATTGACACCAGAAATCGGTATTGGTATTCATCTTGGCTACTTCACTGCCAAGACTCCACAATTGGACGGCATTACTCAATATTTTGATGAGAATGGGAGTCCCATTACCCAAGCACTATGTGAATTGCTACCCAGCTTATGTACTTCTGAGACCACAGGTGGAGGCTATGACAAATATACCGTATTTACGCCCGGTCTGCGTTTTGCTTACCACCAGCCTTTGTTAGAACAATTGGATACTTACGCTAGCATTGTATTAGGTTATAATTTGATTAATAAAAAGAATAAGGGCGGTTCAGGCATAGATTTAACTGAATATACCAATCAGATACCTACGATTGCATATTTTACCGGAGCAGGTGCACGATATTATTTTTCTCCCCAATTTGCTGTCTATGGTGAAGTGGGTTACGGCGCATTGACCTTAGTAAATGTAGGAGCTACTTACCGAATTCAATAACTTCATTTGAAGTAAAAATATAGATACGTATTTGACATTACTAAACTTGGGTGCAGGACAAATTTTTAATCTGCCTCGTACCGACGACTTTAGCCGTCGCGGAAAGTACCGAGCCATTTGACGGCTAAAGTCGTCAGTACAGTGGCATTTCAAAATAAAATTAAAAATTTGTCCTGCACCCCTAAACTTTACAAAGTATCAGGACAGGTAAATACAACAATCTGATTATTAAATTTTCATATTAACATTTAAAAATTAATGTAAAAAAAATTTATTCTGTCCTGATACATTTTGTCCAAAAATCCCATTACTCAAATTCCGATAAGTCTAAGCCGGATAGTATATCAGGCAAATATATTGCTGCCACAATACCGATAATCACCATGAGAATAAAGCCAATAATGGTAAAAATCCCCATGATAAGCCAATATGTTTTATTATTCACAAAACCTTGTTCGAGCATAGCCGGACTGCCATTGGCTGCATAAGCTCTGAATCCATTGGCAGTCTTCAACATAACCCAAGCAATATAGAAGGAAAATACAATAAAAATCAACATCACAATACCACCCGCCACCAATGCACCCGGCGGTATGCCTTCCGCAGCAAGTTCTTCCGAAAATCCACTTGAGAATAATAAACCGCCGACTATACCCAATGCTCCCATTACCAGAAACACAAAATAAGTAATAGCGACAAGACGCATCCATCTACCGATGTCTTCAATATAAGACCTTGACAGTGCAGAAATGGAGTTAAAATTTGTATAAGAATCTAAAGGTGTCATAATTAAAAGGATTAAAACGAAACACACTTTTATAAAGAAATTATTTTTAAAAATATGTTTGCAAAAATAAAAAAATACTGATGTTTACTGTTGGATATCTAGTACATCCCATCCGCATCCACCTAAATAAAGGCGACAGCAGCAATAAGACCAATCACAACAGCAATCGCTATAAGAGCCAATACAATATGCCAACTAAGAGTTGAATTTTTACTAAATTTTTGATTATCAGTAATTTTTAAATTTATTTAAATAAAATATTTTTTAAATGAATTAATTAAAAAAATGCTTTTTTATTGACAATCAATAATATACATATATTTTTAAAATGTTAAAAATTAATTGCAATATTTTACATGTAATTGATAATCAATTAGTTTTAACTCTTAGTTGGCATACAATAAGGATTAGAATACCCGAGACCAACCAGTAATTTTTATAATTCAAAAGAGCTTGCTCTAAGGTGTCGGGCGAACTATCCAAACCAAACTCTTTAATCTTTTGTGCGGTTTTGAAAAGTAGCCAATACAAATAACCGCTAATAGCAACGCCAAAAAGATTACCGGCACCACTCCCATCGCCCATACTAAGTCCAATGATGGTAACAATTACCATAAAGGCAACATAAACAAATCCCAAAATGACCATGAACATCATCCACGGACGCGTACCAAACAAAGCAGCCTTAGCCGTAGGTGTGAGGTCTTCACTTCCCATAATTTGATCGTCTAAAAGATCCATAGTAGAAAATTTATTAAAAGGTTAAAAAATGAATGTTAGGATAGCAAAGATACAAATTATATCTTTTCGCTGTTCATATAAATCGTACAGACTTTAAGTAGTGAGACAAAAATAGGCTTACAATTTTGACATGCTTATTTTTTCGATAGTTTTTCTTACAAAAACCGCACATAGCCCACGCTACAGCCTGTCCCGTACTTGATTCGGGATAAGGATTTTTGTAGGGAAAAATAGCGGAAAAAGAAGCCGTCAAAAAGTAAGGATATTTTTGTCTCACTACTTATTCACGTCAATTCCAATGAAAGTCATTACCTTTACCTTCAAACAAAACACACATATATGTTTTCACCATTAATTATTGGTACAATGCGTCTCGGAACTTGGGGTGCAAACTTAGACACGGCAGCATGGCAAACCTTCATCGAAGCCTGTCTTAGCATGAATATGACGACATTCGACCATGCGGATATTTACGGCGATTATACGACAGAAAGAGACTTTGGCAAGGTACTCAAGCAAGCACCTCAATTGCGGGAACGATTGAAGATTATCACCAAATGTGGTATTTGTCGCGTATGCGAAAACCGTCCCAATCACCGAATTAAATCATACAATTCCAGCAAAATACACATTATAGAATCCGTAGAAAATTCGCTACGCGAATTGCAGACGGATTATATAGACATGTTGCTTTTGCATCGCCCCGACTACCTGATGCAGCCCGATGAAATTGCCGAAGCCTTCACCGAATTACTATCATCCGGCAAAGTAAAATCTTTTGGCGTGTCCAATTTTACACCATCTCAATTTGCACTGCTCAATGACGCTTTTCCACTGGCAACCAATCAGGTCGAAATTTCGATGACAAAACGCGATGCTTTTGAAGACGGCACCCTCGACCAATGTATCCAACATGGTATATCTCCACAGGCTTGGTCACCACTCGGCGGTGGCAGCATTTTTAATGAAAATGAACAAGCTACACGTATAAAAAATGTCGCACAGCCTATCATAGACGCACATCAGGCGACTTTCGACCAAATCGTATTAGCTTGGCTATTGAGACATCCGGCGGGTATTTTACCGGTCTTAGGTACAACCAAATTGGAACGAATAAAAGCAGCAGTACAGGCACTCGACATTCAACTCTCTCGCACCGAATGGTACGACTTGTGGCAAGCAGCTACCGGAGAAACTATTGCTTAATAGGTTGATATGTGAATTAGTTGACCGGTGAATTGGTTAATTTCATTTTGCTATACAAAATGCCTGTTAATCAATCAACTAATTCACCAATCAACTTGAATACAGATAATTTTTTGAAAAAAAATACTCTCTCTGTGTGGTCTCAATAAATCTTTGAGTAAATTTGTTCTCACACAAAATCAACTCATGGTATTTTTAGAATTTGAAAAGCCGATAGAGGAACTCCATAATCAACTCGAAGAAGCCCAAAAATTGCACGAAAAGGGCAATGCTGATATGAGTGCTGTCCTCAAAGAATTGGAGGACAAAATCAAAGTTCAGCGAAAAGAGGTATATGAAAACTTGACGGGCTGGCAAAAAGTACAATTATCGCGACACCCAGAACGACCTTACACACTGTATTATATACAGGAAATGTGTCGCAAATTCATCGAATTGCATGGTGATCGACACTACAAAGACGACAAGGCAATCGTAGGCGGTTTGGGTAGTATGGAGGGGCAGACTTATATGTTTATCGGACACCAAAAAGGGGTCAATACCAAGATGCGCCAATACCGTAATTTTGGAATGGCAAACCCTGAAGGCTATCGTAAAGCCTTACGACTGATGAAACTTGCGGAGCGATTCAACTATCCGGTAGTATGCCTTATTGATACGCCCGGTGCTTTTCCCGGATTGGAAGCCGAAGAATTCGGTCAAGCCGAAGCCATTGCACGTAACTTATACGAAATGAGTCAATTACGCGTACCGATTGTTTGCATAGTTATCGGCGAAGGTGCATCAGGCGGTGCTTTGGGGATCGGAGTCGGAGACCGGATATTGATGCTCGAAAACACTTGGTATTCCGTTATTTCGCCCGAATCCTGTTCTTCTATTTTGTGGCGAAGTTGGGACTATAAAGAGCAAGCCGCCGAAGCCCTCAAACTCACCCCAAAACACATGCTCGAATTCGGATTGATAGACAATATCATCAAAGAACCACTCGGTGGCGCACATACTTTTCCTGAAGAAATGACAAAGATTTTGAAAAAACATATTAAAAAAGAAGTAGCCGACCTGATGGATATGGATACCGATGAACGTATTGAACAACGTATTGAAAAATTCGGTAAAATGGGCGAATTTGAACAAATAGAAATTTGATAAGTAAAAATAAAATGAACCACTAAGGACACGAAAATCAAAAACGCTAAGAAATTTAATAAACAATGTACTAAGTACACTGTTTCACAAATTTATTTACTTTTTTGAGTATTTCTTTTAAAATGACTCTTCACCAAAAAATCCTTAAATACAGTGAGTATTCGCGTCATTTTTGATTCGATTCATTTCAAAATAAACGTCAAAAAATGTAAATAAATTTATAAAACAGTGTACTAAGTCCCTCATAAAATACTGATAATGAAATTTTTAGTTAAACTTGGTTTATTTTCATGTTCATTAAATTTTCGTGTTCTTCGTGCCATTAATGGTTCAACTTATTTAATTTCTTTCACTAAAAAATAAAGAATAACGACGATATAATATGCTCCAGCAAGTCAATGATATTCGGTACAAAATCTATGACTATCACTTAAAGAAAAAGCTCGCGAGTGCTGCGGATACGCGGCAAAGCAAGCCTATGAATTTTCAGCTTGCGGAGACTGTCGGTATCTTATTTGATGCCACCCAACCTGCAAGTCGTGTATTTATCAATGAATACCGCGAACTCCTCATCAATAAGGACAAACAAGTCTCTATACTCGGCTATTTCGATGATCGCCAAGACCACGAAAACGTCATTTTCAAATATTTCAACAATAAAGACCTCAACTGGTACTGGCATCCTAAGAGTAATACCGCTAAAGAATTTGCAGCGCGCAAGTTTGATATTCTTATTGGCTTACACCTCCATCGCTGTCCGCCTTTGGAGTATGTAGCGGCACTTTCGCAAGCTCATATTCGGGTAGGACGGTATCATCCAAAAAGAGAACATTGCTACGACCTCATGATTGACGTAGCAGATGATTACAACCTCAAAGGATTTTCCGAACAAATAGAAAGTTTATTAAAAAGAGTAAATGAGAGTTAGTACACTGTTTTATAAATTTATTTACATTTTTTGACGTTTATTTTGAAATGAATCGAATCAAAAATGACGCGAATACTCACTGTATTTAAGGATTTTTTGGTGAAGAGTCATTTTAAAAGAAATACTCAAAAAAGTAAATAAATTTGTGAAACAGTGTATTAGTATCGAGTGACGAGTATCAAGTAGCGAGTAGTATTTTTTATATAAAAACCCGTTACGCGTACACTCGTCACTCGCTACTCGTTACTCGCCACTCATATTAACACATGAATCAATTTAAAGGAACAGGAGTTGCATTGGTTACGCCTTTTCGTGGCGGAAAGATAGACTATTCGGGTTTGGAACGAGTCATTCAGCACTGTATCAATGGCGGTGTCGATTACCTCGTCTCGCTTGGTACTACGGGCGAATCGGCGACCCTCAGTCCACAAGAGGCAGACCAAGTTCTTGATTTCACAATACAAACTATCGCTGGACGTGTACCGCTTGTCGCGGGTTTTGGTAGCAACAATACGCAGTCGGTCATTGATAAAATAAAACAGCGCAATTTTGAAGGCATTGATGCCATTTTGTCTGTAAGTCCTTACTATAATAAACCTACACAAGAAGGTGTCTATCAACATTATATGGCATTGGCAGCTATCGCGCCCTGTCCAATTATTATTTATAATGTTCCTTCGCGCACCGGTTCAAATATTATGGCAGAAACAGTGCTTCGCCTTGCTCATGCTGATAAAAAATTCATTGCCGTCAAAGAAGCCTCCGGCGACTTGGCTCAATGTATGGACATCGTAAAAGGCAAGCCGGAGGGTTTTCTTGTAATTTCCGGCGATGATTTTTTGACCCTGCCGATGCTGTCATTTGGTATGGACGGAGTTATTTCTGTACTTGCCAATGCTTTCCCACAGCCTTGTTCCGATTTGGTGAGACACGCACTCAGTGGCAATTTTGATACGGCTTCAGCTTTGCATTTCAGTCTCTTAGATATTATGAATTTACTTTTTGTCGAAGGCAATCCCGCAGGTGTAAAAGCAGCTTTGGAATTGCAAGATATTTGCTCCAAAGAAGTCCGCCTGCCTTTGGTCGAACTGTCAAAAGAAACACATCTAAAAATGAGTGAGGCAGTAGAGAAGTTGTTGAATTTTGAAATGGTGTGATCAGGGCGAACGAAAAGTCGTTTTCATAATGCGTAATATATTAATTTTTAAGTTTTTAAGAAAGCCTACTCGGCGGACATTTTCAAAATTTCAGGCGAGATATATTTACATTTTGATTTAAATTTTTTTAAATAAATTAAATAATTTTTACTTTGTAAATAATTGATTGTCATTGAATAGTGAGCAAATACTGTCGCCTGACATTTTCAAAATGTCCGCCGACTCACGCTTTCCCTTCAACTTTAAAAACATATTATAAAAACGACTTTTCGTTCCCCCTGATGGTGTGATTGTGAAATTGTGTTTGGCTTCGCCAAAATCTATTCATAAAACCGTGCTGCCATTTTCACAATCAAACAATTTTACAATCATACCATTTCCCATCCATGAAGCTACCCAAATCGTTTTATACCCGTACAGATGTTCTTCAAATCAGTCGCGACTTACTCGGTAAATATCTGGTCACTCAAATCGACGACATTCGTACCGTAGGAAAAATCGTAGAGACCGAAGCCTATCGCGGACCGGACGACCAAGCCTGCCATGCTCGCAACAATCACCGTACACCTCGTACCGAACCTTTCTTCCGTGAAGGCGGTATTGCTTATGTGTATATTTGTTACGGTATTCATCATTTGTTCAATGTAATTACCGGAAAAAAAGACATGCCTCATGCCGTTCTCATTCGTGCAGTAGAGCCGATAGAAGGAATCTCCACGATGCTCGAAAGACGTGATTACGCAGAGGCGAAACCCGCACTAACGGCAGGTCCCGGTGCAGCCGGAAAAGCACTCGGCATTCACAAAAAGTACAATACAACCGATCTTCAAAGCGACTTGATTTGGATAGAAGATAAAGGCGATATTGTAGATGATACTAAGGTTGTAGCGGGTATGCGTGTGGGAATGGGAAGCGCAGGTGAGAGTGCTTTGCTCCCCTGGCGATTTTATATTGGTGGGAATAAATGGGTGAGCAAACCTTTGGTAGCAAAGTATTGAAAATATATTTCTCTAGGAACGCGAAAAAAAATCGGCATCAAGAGAACTTGATACCGATTTATAATTGATCCTTTGTAAATAAATATAATAGAATTTATTTTAGACGATTGCCCTGTCAATAAACGACTTAACCATCGTCATCATCACTATCGTCGTCGCTATCATCATCGTGACCGCCCCAGTCCCAATCTCCATCAAGACTATCGCAAAAAGTCGTTGGGTCAATGCCAAACTCTTCAAATTTATCACCATAAATGGCTACAAGACTATCGCAGTCAAAATCCCAGTCATCCCAACCGCCGTGATCGTTATCGTCATCATTGTGACCGCCATCATGACCACCCCAATTATCCCAGTCCCAATCTCCATCAAGACTATCGCAAAAAGTCGTCGGGTCAATGCCAAACTCTTCAAATTTATCACCATAAATGGCTACAAGGCTATCGCAGTCAAAATCCCAGTCATCCCAACCGCCGTGATCGTTATCGTCATCATTGTGACCGCCATCATAACCACCCCAATTATCCCAGTCCCAATCTCCATCAAGACTATCGCAAAAAGTCGTCGGGTCAATGCCAAACACTTCAAATTTATCACCATAAATGGCTACAAGGCTATCACAGTCAAAATCCCAATCATCCCAACCGCCGTGATCGTTATCGTCATCATTGTGACCACCATCATGACCACCCCAATCATCCCAGTTCCAATCTCCATCAAGACTATCGCAAAAAGTCGTCGGGTCAATGCCAAACTCTTCAAATTTATCACCATAAATGGCTACAAGACTATCGCAGTCAAAATCCCAATCATCCCAATCGCCATGGTCGCTATCATCATCACAATCACCATGACCGCCCCAGTCGCCCCAATCACCATCAAGGCTGTCGCACCAAGTACTGTAATCTATACCAAGACTGTCAAGGTGGTCACTCCATGACCCAACAAGGCTGTCGCACAATATCTGCCAGTCACCACCCCAATTTCCACCATGTGTATCAAACCAATCTCCCCAATTACCATGATGACCGCCACACCAGTCTCCATCTATGGTATCGGTGTCGTCATTTGAATCATCATCTGGCGTAATTTGTTGATTGAGTTGGTTGACAGGGTCAATTGTCAAGTCCTTTTCGCAAGCAACTAAACCAATAATCAAGGCAAAGATGAATGATAATTGCAAAAGAAATTTCTTAATTGTCATAATACGTTTTTTGTTGAATAATTTATGTTTATGAAATGTTTGGATATTTGAGTAATTAACAAAGTTAGGTAAAACCGTTCTGATAATTATCAAAACACTGTAAATTAACATATTGCAAAAAACAGGTATTGAGTAACGACAAGATGATTTTGTCTTTTATAAACGAAAAAACGACTTAATCTGTTATAATTATGATTGTAAATCTTACACGCACTATAAAAACATATATTTAATTTTTCAAAAACTCTGGTGCTTTTCGATGCTTGGTGGCTTGTTCGTAAGCATAGGCAACTTCCAACAAAACCCCTTCAGTCCAAGCTCTTCCGAAGATAGAAATACCAACAGGCAATTCATTAATAAAACCCATTGGTACAGTAATATTTGGATAGCCGGAACGTGCTGCCGGAGAAGAACTGCTACCGATATAATTGTCACCAATCGTCAAGTCAGTTTTCCATGCGGGTGCGCCTGTTGGGGCAACAATCGCATCTAAACCGTTTTCATTCATCACTTTATCAATACCATTTTCTCTACATGCTTTGAGCATTTTATGGAGCGATGTTTTGTATTCGGGCGTATTGAGGTCGCCTAATGCTTGGGCTTTTTCTAAGATGTTTTGGTCAAAATATCGTAATTCGATGTCGTCTTTTTTATTAAACTCAATCAAGGCTTCAAGGCTTTTGATAGGTACATCTGCGCCGAGCGAATCGAAGTATTTATTGAGTCCATCTTTAAATTCGTAGAGCAATACATTGAAGGCTTCTTTACCAATATTTTCTTCTGATATTTTTTCAATTTCAATCACTTCTGCGCCTTGCGCTTTCATTACTTCGACTGCTTCTCGTACCATTTTATCTACCTTAAAATGAAAACCCATACAGCCTGTCCACAAGCCGATTTTTTTACCTTTCAAACCGTCTTTTTTCAAAAACGTAGTGTAGTCCGTCAGGGCTTTTCCAGTACTTTCATTCGTCTTACTATCGCGCTCGTCTATACCTGTGAGTGCGCCCAGGCAGATAGCCGCGTCGCGCACAGTACGCGCCATTGGTCCGGCAGTATCTTGCGTAAATGAAATAGGAATAATGCCCGACCTGCCCACCAATCCGACGGTAGGTTTGATGCCGACCACACCATTATTATTCGACGGGCAGACGATAGAGCCATTCGTTTCAGTTCCGATAGCAAGCATACACATATTGGCAGATACCGCTACGCCTGAACCCGAACTTGACCCACAAGGATTGCGGTCAAGGCGATAAGGATTTTTAGTTTGTCCGCCATGTCCACTCCAGCCGCTTGATGAGATATTTGCTCTAAAATTCGCCCATTCGCTCAGGTTGGCTTTCGCTAAAATGATAGCTCCGGCTGCTCTCAATTTGGTTGCTACTTGACTGTCTTGCAGAGGTTTAGAACCTATCAAAGCTCGTGAACCAGCAGTAGTAAACATACCGTCTTTGGTACCAATATTATCTTTTAGAATAATCGGAACACCATGCAATGCGCCACGCGATTTGCCTAATTTGAGTTCGTCTTCAAGCTGCTTGGCAATCTCCATCGCATCAGGATTTACTTGAATAATGGCATTGAGTGCTGGACCTTTTTTGTCAATATCTTCGATTTTATCCAAATAGCATTTTACGATTTCGCTAATGGTAAAATTACCGTTTTTGTAGCCTTTTTGAAGCTGGTCAATCGTCATTTCTTCTAATACAAACATAGTATTGCCAGACGGTTTTGGTGCGTGGAGGGTAGGCAATTTTGGTGTATTTGAGACGGGTTGACAGGCGAGCCAATTCAATAGATTTGCCCCCGCCAAAAACTTCGCGGAATGAAGTATGAAGGTACGGCGTTTCATATTTTTTCTGTAAATGTTCCGACAGTTTGTGAGACAAACTGCCGGGACGTAAATTTAGTATATAAATTTCGAGTACAACTTTTCGACCTGCGGACATTGCTTGCCCATTGCATCAAGCATATCAGTTTTGAACTGTTCTTTTTTGAGTGAAGCACCTATTACTTTCACCGTTTCTTTGATACAATTTGCAGAGTCTGTCATAGCTGCTGTATGTCGAGTAGCGATATCTTTGAGCTTTGCAGCATCGCCGGCGGCAGCTGTCATTTCCGCATTGATAGAAGCTACCGAATCGTTGCAGGCACACAATGCGCTCGCAGCATCAGCTGGATTTTGCTTTTTCTTGCATCCGGCAAATACAAAAGAAAAAACAATACATAATATAAAAAAACGATACATATTCATAAATTAAATTGATTAAAAAATGTGATAATTCTATTAGATTAAGAACTGATAGCCCTCATCTCAACAGCACGAAAGTAATATCAATATTTTATAAATCAAAAAAATATTACTTTTAGAAAAAACATTGTATCTTTCAATATCGTTTTAAACACAAAATACAATCAATGAAAAATATTGTCCTATTGTTTGTTTTATCCGTCTGGTGTATAGCTGCTTGCGTACAACCACCGGATTATCCGATTGAACCGGAAATCGAATTTGTCAGTCTGTCTAAATCGGATATCAGACAAAATGTGGATACATTTCGCATAACTTTTGCTTATACCGACGGCGATGGCGACATCGGAATAGATCCCGCGAGTCCCGATAACAATGTCATTATTACTGACAGCAGAACGGGAAGTTCGGATTCTTTTAGAGTGCCTGTTGTTCCCCAACAGGGTGTTGCCAATGGCATTTCCGGTGAAATCACCTTGCTTGTTTTTGCGTCCTGCTGCCTAAATAGTACCCCTATCTGCACAGCCACACCCAATGCCGATCCCGAAGAAATGACCTATTCTATACAAATGTTTGATAGAGCAGGAAACGCAAGTAATGTCACTCAAACTTCACCTATTAGGCTCATTTGCAATTAGATATAATAATACGCCTCAAAGAACCGAATCATACAACCAAATGTTAGTATATAACGTCTTTGATAAAAACTATCTCTAAAAATCTGAATTTCCTTACTATCCACAGCAATACACTCATCCACACAACGTATTGATAATGTGTGTTTTATGAAAAAAACATTTACATTACTATTTTTTAAAATATTCACTTTTTGTCGGAAAATACTGTTATTTGTAATTGAATATTTCTACCATAACATCTATATATATAATATGGATAATGGTATTAGTAGTAAGTATCATTCAAATAAGCCATTAATCCTATTCAAATCGTGAGTTTACAGAACAAACAAATTAAAACATCTAAAATATTTTACTATACACTACACTACACTTTATGAACCAAAGTAAATAAACCATGAAATTTAATTCAATATGCGTCAAAGAACTTAGAGATAAGCAAGGAGTCCGTTCTCACATCTTACCAATATATTCGACATCTTCTTTTTCATTTGATAATGTCGAACAATGTACTAGTGTTTTTGAAGGGAAAGAAAAGGGATACACTTATGGCAGATATGGCAACCCAACCGTAGATGCGGTAGCCAATAAAATTGCCGAGTTAGAAGCTTACGGGCTTGACATTCAAGCAAAAGTAACCATGACAGGTTCGGGCATGTCTGCTATCTCTACGCTTTTTATTGCGGCATTGAAAATTAGTTCTACAAAAAAAAATTCAGAAAAAACCTCTTGTGGCAATGACTTATTAAGTCGTCATTCAAGTATTAACAATCTAAAACAACATCTTCAAGCAATAATTTAACTGATAAACAGTTTCTTATAAAATCATTTTTAAAAAAATTATAGATATTCACGCTTATAAAAATAGTAGAAAATGTTGGATTATGCCTGTACATTTGTAATATAAAAGAAACATTTTTCTGAATATTACTTCATTTTGAATGCCTTTTTCCTTTTGGAGGATGTATTAAGGTGAATATAGTTCAACAGAACTAACACGCAGAAATTTCACAACAAAAACAAATTATATTTTAACTAACCCCGTTATCACATTCAAGAAGAAAAAAAATCGATAAAACATTAATTATTAGTTACTTACAAAAATGATAAACCCATTCAATCACTTTCAAAAGGCTTAATTTTTTTGGAAAACGCGATTATTTGTAATTGATTGCTTTTGCTATAATACTCATTTTTGTATTGCAAACATCATTTCTCAATCACTGTGAAAATTACAGTACTAAAAACAAGAAAAAAATGAAAAATTTTTTATTCATTATGTTGATGAGCTTTTTTGCGCTCACTACATCCACTGCTCAAAACGGTCAATACACTGTTGGAGTATTCTCCTCTGGCATCAATTGTGAAACCCAAAAAGCATATTTTGATATAAAAATAAAAGCCACTGATGCCAATAGTCATTTTAGAATCGCTGATGCCAACCTCCGGCTTTCATACAATCGTGCTGCTTTTGTATCTCAATCCGTCTTTATTGAGAGTGAATTAGGATTATCAGGTCCTGTTTATGCAGACGATGGCACTATCAGTGTTTATCATGCCCATACGACTACCGGCTCTCTGGATACAATTATCTCCTATAATATCGGTTTCTTGGGTGGCGAAGGTTATCCTATCACAGAAACATGGACTCCCGTAGGTAGAATAGGCTTAGACATTGTAGATATCAATGCCTGTGCATCCATAACGTTTAATGACAACTATACTTTCCCTCACACGTTTGTCGGTGAGTTATTGGAAGGGCAAATTGTTTCTTTGCCCAATGCCACGTATGAAAACACGGATATATGCATATCTGATTATTGTAATTCCGGCACATCTTCATGCCTGCCAAACGGTATAACCCTAAGTACTCAAAAGCAAATCGACGATTTTGTTAACGATTATCCGGGCTGTACTGAAGTTACGGGAGATATTATTATTGAAGAAACTAATTCGGGTAACATCCTGAATCTGAATGGACTGAATCAAATCACTGCTATCGGTGGCAATCTGGAGATTAGAAATAATGCTGCTCTCGTGAATTTGGCAGGCTTAGAAAGCCTCACTGATTTGAACGGAAGTCTTATTGTAAAAAATAATACGGCTTTGGATGACCTAATTAGCTTGGTCAATATAGACGGTACAAAAACTACTGACGTTCAGATTCTTAATAATACTGCGCTTGCTATTTGTCATGTAAAAAGTATTTGTGACCACCTTTCGAGTGGCGGTACAAATACCATTTCGGGCAATGCAACGGGTTGTGATGATGCCCTCGCAGTATCCAATGCTTGCTCCGCCAATGCTTGTCCGCTTGTCAATATCACCTTTACTTCACAACAACAGGTTGACGATTTTGCGACCAACTATCCAAGTTGTACGCAGATTGCGGGCTATGTTAATATTGACGACGCAGCCTCTACTCCTATTACTAATCTGAAAGGACTCGGTCAATTGACTGATATTGGCGGCACTTTGAGTATCCAAAATAATATCACCTTATTAAGCCTTTCGGGATTAGATAATATCACAAGTATCGGAGGTTTATACATTGAACGCAATGATTTCCTAACCGACTTGAGTGGTTTGGACAAACTGACCACCATCAGTAAAGATGTAACTATTCGCAATAATGACATGCTATACAATTTGGTCGGATTAAACAGCCTCACCGCACTTGATGGCAGTATTACTATTGAAGATAATGATATTTTAAATAGCTTAAAAGGCTTGGATTATTTAAAAACAATCGGAGGAAATCTTACTGTCACTCATAATAGTGGTGGATATAATACTTCAACTGGTTTGGCAAGTATTAGTCATTTGAATGAACTCGTTTCTGTGGGTGGAGATATTCACATTGACCGAAACGAGTCTTTAAAGCGTATGGAATTCAAAAAACTTAACTCTATCGGCGGTAGCTTAGAAATAATTACTCAAAGAGGATCTTTAGATGCCAACAACTTGACAAGCATAGGCGGGAATTTGGAACTCGTTAATGCTTATCTTAGAGACTTTTCAGGATTGACAGGACTTCATTCTATCGGTGGAGACCTCATCATCCAAAGTACTGGATTAGTCGATTCTTCAGATTTATCAAACCTCCAAAGTATTTCAGGAAAGTTATTTATTTATAACAACTATTCTCTTAGCTCACTCAATGGTTTGCACAATATAGACCCCGCAGGTATCAGCGACCTCACGATTACTGGCAATTACCGCACATCTGTATGTGCCTTGACCAATATCTGTACTTATTTGGCGAGTGGCAAGCCAGTAAACATCATTGGTAATAGATTAGGATGTGATACAGAGGCACAGGTCAGAGCTTTTTGTACTTCCGATGCGAATTGTGATTATAATTCGACAGTTTCATTGTTTTCGGACATCGACTTATATATCGACAGCAAAGGTTTTGACAATAACCCTACGATGATTTTTACTGTTCCTCCCACTTCTTCTGATGTGACTTTCTCGGATATTTCGTTAAAATTATACTTCCGCATGTCCGCTAATTCTTGTGAAGATGACATTGCCATTCAAATCACAGACCCTGCCGGAAATACGCATCCACTCAAAGCATATACAACCTGCGACGGTGGTACAAATTTGCGACAAATCACTCTTGATGTACCCAATAGTACTGCAACCACCAGCACCGGAAATTGGACTGTCCAGTTTGATGATACCAATGACCAAAATTCAGGCGATGAATACTCTGTCAGATATGGAAAGTTAAACTATACGGTAGAAGGTAGCGGCGGTGTAGCCATTCCTATCCAGGAACAAATGATAGAAAATGAAGGTAAAGACATCAACGTTAGCTCTGGTGGATTTAGTAGTAACCCATCCGTCACGGTTGCTATTCCCGACCTTCCTACCGATGATGCCACCGCTTCAAATGTTGAGGCAAATATATACTTTAAGGTACTCGGCAATTCTTGTGAAAACGATATTGCCATTCAAGTCACTACACCAGAAGGTTATACATTTCCGCTCACTGCATATAGCACTTGTGACGGTGGAGTAAGAGTATATAATGCCTTTTTCGATATACCAGACACACATTATACTGATATAGTCGGCGATTGGTTATTTGAATTTGATGACACCAATTCGCAAAACCAAACAGTAGAGTATATTGTCAAGCATGTCAGATTGAAATACTTGGCTAATTACACAAAATGTATAAATGCACTGGTCGATAATAATAAAGACCTCAACGGTAGCTCTCTTACAGATTCAAATATGAAGAAACAGGTACTTTCTCTGGATGAAGATATACAACTTTATCCTGTGCCTACGGAACAGTATTTGAATATAGATTATCTTTCTGAAAGTGAGTATCCTTTAAGTATAGAAGTCATGTCGAATGACGGAAAATCACTTATGATACAAGAGTCCTTAGTACAAGAAGGCATGAATACTTTACAATTGAACGTTCATCAACTTCCTGCCGGACATTATTACCTCAAAATGTACAGCGCAGACAAGGCACCTCAAATGAAGTCTTTTGTCAAAGTAAATCAAAAGCAATAGTAGTTTTTTCACTATACGACCGTGTAATCCGTAGGGTTTACGCGGTTTTTTTTTGTATAAAAAAGAAAAACCCGCAACTCAATGAGTTGCGGGTTTTTTATAAAAATTATGATTTAAATCAAATTTATTTCAATTTAAATGCCTTCTTCACTTTATTCACATAATCCAATTTTTCCCAAGCGAAAGTTTCCACTTTGACTTTTTTCGTCTTGCCATTACTTCCGAATTCAATAGTCTTTTTAACGGAAGGTCTGCCCATGTGACCATAAGCGGCAGTCTCTTGAAAAATTGGTTTCTTCAATCCAAAACGCTTCACAATCGCTGCCGGACGCATATCAAATAAAGCATCTACCTTCTTAGCGATTTCTCCATCACTCATATCGACTTTCGATGTACCGTAAGTGTCAACATACAAACCAACAGGCTTGGCAACACCAATCGCGTAAGCCACCTGCACCAAACACTGGTCAGCAAGACCTGCCGCTACAAGGTTTTTGGCAATGTGACGGGTAGCATAAGCTGCCGAACGATCTACTTTCGATGAGTCTTTACCAGAGAAAGCACCGCCACCGTGTGCACCTTTACCGCCGTAAGTGTCAACGATAATTTTGCGACCGGTCAAACCTGTATCACCGTGTGGTCCACCGATAACAAATTTTCCGGTTGGATTGACGTGATAAATAATTTTACTATCAAATAAGGCTTGAATGTGTTTACCCAATTTCTTTTTCACACGCGGTACGAGGATGTTTTTGACATCTTCTTCGATTTGTTTGAGCATTTTTTTCTCTGTATCAAAATCATCGTGCTGTGTAGAAACGACGATAGTATTAACACGCTTTGGTGTATTATCGTCATTATATTCTATCGTAACCTGTGATTTGGAATCAGGACGCAAGTACTTCATTTTCTTGCCTTCACGACGAAGTACCGCCAACTCTTCCAACAACATGTGCGATAACTGTAAAGCCAAAGGCATGTAGTTTTCGGTTTCGTTAGTCGCATAACCGAACATCATTCCTTGGTCGCCTGCGCCTTGGTCTTCGTCTTTTTTACCTACATCCACACCTTGCGCAATGTCTGCAGATTGCTCATGCAAAGCAGAAATAACACCGCAAGAATCTGCGTCAAATTTGTACTCTGACTTGGTATAACCGATTTTACGGATAACATCGCGAGCAACTTCCTGTACATCCACATAAGCTTTAGAGCGTACTTCACCACTAACTACGGTCAAACCGGTAGTAACGAGTGTTTCGCAAGCGACTTTTGAATTCGGGTCTTGCGCTAAGAACGCATCTAAGATAGCGTCGGATATTTGGTCGGCTACTTTATCGGGGTGCCCCTCAGAGACTGATTCTGATGTGAACAAATATGGCATGGTATAGTATTTTTTTACATTTAAATAATAGCTTTTTCAAAAGCGGTGCAAAGATACGTTTTATTAAAGAGAATTTTATGACCTATTTTAATTTAATTTTACTAATGTGTAGTGTGGTAGGTATTGGCAATTTTTTCATTTCACATAAGACGTTGTTAGAAAAGCATAGTAACTTTAAAAGTAAGGTCATTCTGAATTTATTTTGGAATAGCTATTTTATGATGTGTACATTTTTGTAATTCCTTTCAAGTATTCTCTAAAAAATGTTACATTTGATGAAAACAACTCAAATATGTGTGGTAGATACTCTTTTGCATCATCTAAAGAAAAAGTCGCAAAGCAACTCGGCATCAAAGTAGAACAACCGTTAGAAGCCAATTACAATATTGCCCCGACACAAAAAGCGTATATCATCACGGATGCTCAACCTGATGTACTCCAACAATTTCGTTGGGGACTCATTCCATATTGGGCGAGAGATACAAAAGCAGGCAGCAACCTCATCAATGCCCGCGCCGAAGGCATTGCTTCTAAACCTTCTTTTCGTATTCCGATTCGCAAACAGCGATGTCTTGTTATTGCAGATGGTTTTTATGAGTGGAGAAAGGAAGGACGTGGCATGGCAAGTAGCCCTTTTCGGATTATGATGCACGATGGAACTTTGCTTGTCTTCGCAGGTATTTGGGATGTTTGGAAAAATGATGATGGAGAGGAAATACATAGTTTTTCTGTTATTACGACTCGCCCGAACGCAGAGGTGTCAAAAATTCACAATCGGATGCCTGTTGTTTTACCCAATCGCGATTTGCAGTCGCGGTGGTTTAAGGAAAAAGATTTGTTAGAAACCCTCGCTCTGCTAAATCCTCTTGAAGATGATATGCTGCGTATTTATGCGGTTTCTCATGCTGTCAACTCCGTAGAAGCCAACTCACCAGATTTGTATAATCCCGTAGAACCACCACCAAGATTATTCGACTAATTTTTTTCATTCCACTTTCAATTGTTCCGGCGCAATCGCCCGTATAAATGCCCGCGCCAATATAAGATTCGCATCAATCAGAGGAATAGAAATATCAAGCCACTCCGCAACAAAGGGCAGCTCCGTGCAAGCCAACATCACTGCACTGACACCTGACATACGCGCTGCGGCTTGTTCAATTGCTTGTTTATCCGTAAAACTGAGATTTCCCGTTTCTTTGACATTATAAATCGCATCATGTACTGCCTGCCTCTCATTTTCGTCAGGAAATTTTAAGGTAACAGTAGAGTTATGAAAAGCATTTTGATAAATTTTCGTTTCGTAAGTTCCCATTGTGCAAAGTACGCTTACGGTCGTATTTGCAAATTTCTTTTCCGTTTCTTTTCTAACTTCATTAGGTAAATGTAGAATTTGCGGCGGACTATTTTGTGCTTTTAATTGGGCTTCAAACACCTCAAAAATCTCGGGTGCATGAAAGGTATTACAAGCCACACCGACTACATCCAAAGGGTAATCGCGCATCTTTTCGACTACTACATTTGCGGGATTATCGCATTTTCCTAATAAAAAACTCGTCCTATCGGGTATGCCTTTACTCAATGATAAATGGACGATATTCAGATGATTTTTATCAGCATCAGCTATCGTATTCAGATAGATTTTCTTATTGACATCTATGCCGCCGAGTGGTCCCATGCCGCCAATAATTCCGATTGTTTTTTGCTTCATTTTAAACGTAACACAGACATTCCTATCTGTCATTTGGTAGCACAGACAGAATGTCTGTGTTACGATGAGTAAAAAAATAAAATTCGATATTTCTAATTTATTTTAAAATAAAATTATTTCAAATAAACAATTCTCATTATCTAATTTTGCATTTAAAGCTAATAAAAAAACCTTAACATATAGTCAAATTTTTCAATCATTTGCCTACCTTTAAGCACTTTTCCAAATATACTACTATTTATAAAAAATTCACATTATGAAAAAATCAACTTTACTATTTAAGGTACTCCATTCCTTTTTATTTCTACTGTGTGCCTACACATTAAGCGCACAATCGGGAACACTAACGGGAAACATCTCTGATGAAGATGGTCCACTGATTGGTGCTACCGTTGAAATCGTGGGAGAAGGCAAAGGGACTATAACTGACCTTGACGGAAATTTCAGTATCAACTTAGAGCCGGGAGATTATACTTTAGAGGCAAGTTATGCTGGATATGAAGCATTGCAAAAAGCTATTACGGTCACAAGCGGACAAAATTCGGTGGACTTTTCACTCGCGGCGGGTGTCCTTTTGGGTGATGTCGTGGTGACGGGTACACGCGCACGACCGCGTACCGCGATTTCTTCTGCCGCACCGATTGACAATTTTGTAGGGGCAGTGATTGAGAAACAAGGCAATGGAGATTTGACCGAAAATCTGAAGAACATTGTGCCTTCTTATACCGCTACACCACTGACGGGCGACGGTGCAGCTTTTGTACGTCCAACTTCTTTGAGGGGTTTGCCACCTGACCAAACTTTGGTACTTGTCAACTCGAAAAGAAGACACCGTTCTGCCTTGATTGCTCACTTTGGAGCTGCCATGAATGTAGGCGCACACGCCGTTGACATCGGGCATATTCCGAGTATCGCCGTCAAAAATCTGGAAGTACTACGCGACGGTGCAGCTGCTCAATATGGTTCGGATGCTATCGCGGGTGTATTCAATTTTATTTTGAAAGATGCCAACAGGGGCGGACAGATACAAGCGCAAGTCGGGCAATGGTACGGTAGAAATTACGGTGCAGAAACTGACTATAAAATAGCAGCGAATTATGGTCTGCCACTCACCAAAAAGGGATTTTTCAATATCAGTGGTGAATACGGCTTTAATGCAGAATTGAAACGCGGCGACCAACACTCCCTTGCTGTTGACCTCGAAGGTGCACCCGACCCCGTGATGAACTGGGGACGACCTGAAAGTAGTGGTTTCCGGTCGATTTGGAACGCAGGTATCGAAATCACACCTGAGATAGATTTGTATTCATTTGGTAATTATGCAAATACTTATGGAAATTATAGTTTCTTTTTCCGCGAACCTAATAAGACAGGAGTTTTGACTCCTGTTCCGACGAATCCGACAGATCCATCGCAAGGTAATTTTAGTTGGGCTGATGAATTCCCGCTTGGGTTTACACCGCGCTTAGAGGGTTTTCAAAACGATTTTAGTTCGATTACAGGAATTAAAGGTCAATTGCCTGCTGCCGTCAATTACGATGTAAGTGCTTCATTTGGTTATAATAGAATTAATTACAAATTAAACGGAACACTCAATCCTTCATTTGGACCGGACTCTCAGAGAGACTTCGAACCGGGTGATTTACAGCAATTTGAACGCAACATTAACTTGGATTTATCCAAAGAATTTATGGAAAAAATCAATGTGGCGGTAGGTGCTCAACTCAGAGCCGAAACCTATACCATGTACGAAGGGGATAAGCAATCTTACGAAGCCGGACCCTGGGCAGGAGTTGGAAATTTGATTGACCCGATAGCAACAGCAAATGATACGGCGGATGTATATTATAACGCACCCGCCATCGGTGCCAACGGACTTGCAGGTACGAGCGCGCGCGACGCAGGCGCGTTTGACGGCAGTAGCTGGGGTGCTTATGTGGATGTAGAATACGATATTACGGACGCGCTTTTGGTACAAGCTGCTTACAGACACGAGGATTTTAAAAACTTCGGTTCGGCTGATAATTTCAAAATCGCTGCCCGCTATACCGTTTCTGATCAGTTGACTTTGAGAGGTGGTGTTTCCACAGGTTTCCACGCGCCTACACCCGGTCAGGCGAATGTTGTGACGATTACGACTTCCTTTGACGGTGTGACGGGAGAGCAAGTACAAGAGGGTACGGTGAGTCCGACCAGCGAACTTGCGATGAGCCTCGGAGGTAAAGAACTCGCACCCGAAACTTCTCTGAATTTCAGTCTCGGTTTGGCTTCCCGTATCACCGACGACCTTAGTTTGACATTGGATGTTTACCAAATAGAAGTCGATGACCGCCTTATCAAATCAAGAAGTTTGCCGATTGTGAATCCACTATTTTCGGAACTGGCTTTTTACACCAACTCATTGAATACCAGAACACAAGGTGCAGATTTAGTAGCATCGTGGCGCGGAAAAGATACTGATGTTAGCCTTGCCTTTAATTACAATGCCACCAAAGTATTGGGTCAGGAACAGGTCAACGGCATAGATCCTGTATCTGAAGGTACAATTTTTAATTTGGAAAATAATCTACCTAAAGTGCGTGCGAATGCCTCAGTGACACACGATTTTGGTGTAGTAAGCAGCACTCTTCGTGCCAATTTTTACGGTGGTACGATAGACGAAAGAGGTGACAAAGAAGAAGTCAGTTCGGCAGTTTTGGTGGATGCAGAAGTCATTTATCCTGCAACGGATAAACTACGCTTCATTCTGGGTGCCAATAATCTACTCAACACTTATCCTGACGAAATCGCAACCAGGGCATCACAAGGTATGCCTTTCCCGCGTCGTACTCCAATTGGGTATCATGGCGGTATGGTTTATCTTAGAGCGATTTATAAATTGTAGAAAATTATTAATTAACAGGACATCAATTTAAATAGACGAAACGGATTTTGACGGATTTTTTATTCGTTAAAATCCGTTTTATTCCCTCTCCCATTTTATTGGCATTATCCATTTTGCATGACCGAAAAACGGATATCTCTCCTTTGCCAAATCAACTGTTGAATCAATATAAGCTTGTTTTTTTCTGCCATTCAATCCGACTTTGATATGAGCATATATTTCTACATCCTGTCCTTCTTCTTTGTATGTATCTCTCAAATAATGAGCGTATTGTAAAATCAATTCTGGATTAGAACGCATCTTGCGACGTTGGCGTGAAGTGAGATGCTTAGTGCCATATTCTTTGGTTTCTTCACCCGTTATATTGTTTTTTATTATAAAATATCCACTTGAGGTTTTACCGCGTAACATCATCCGCCACGAGTAGCGATGCCCTTCCTCTGTCCATGCGACATGCTTTGGAATGAAGTGATGACGAAAAGGAATAAGCAAGTGAAAAAGGCATACTGCAATCAGAATTCCTGTCGTCATTCGACGAGTAGCGAGAGTAGGCATTTTATAATTATCAAAAAATAAAGTGGCAGCCGAACTTGAAACGCCTGTCATTCTTTCTATAATTGGATATTTTTTTAAAAAATAATAAAAAATACGTCGCGGTAAATCCGGTGGAAAGAAAAAAAGCGTCAGTACGATGGAGAGTAAGGGAAAAATACCAATTTGAAAAATAAGTGTATTGATAAAATGAAAAAGTAAAATAAAGATAAAAATGACGAGACGGGTACGCCTCATCAGCAGCAATGGCACAGCCAGTAAATCCAATGCCAAGCCTCCGTAACTCATTGCCCAAGCTACCCAGTCTTGCGAAATCAAACTCCCGATGAGCGGTATATTGCGCTTGGCTTCCAGCCATATTTTGAGTGGTTGAGCATGTAGCCAGTCGGTATTGATTTTGGCAAGTCCACCATAGAAATAAACCACACCCATCAGGAAAGCAAGCAGCCAGATGTGCCACCGTGCAGTCGTGTCCGAGTATATCGCAGGATTGCGTTTTGCATCCAGTGAAAAACAGCGATGTGCGGGTAGGAAACACATCACTACCGACAGCCAGCAAAACAAATAACCATGATTGAGGTATTGTGTAACTTCCGTAAAATTAAAATGCGTGAAACCTATCGCAAAAAGCACCGTACACCAGCGATAATAATGTCCTAAAGCAATAAATAGTGCCAAAATAATCATGGCTACCATAAAGAGCAACAGTCCCCATTCGGGTAGCGTTGGCATCCATTCAAAACCGTAATATTTGAAATTGAAAGTAGCGTTTGCGAGGTTGTTGCGGGTTTTTTCGTGTAATATCGTGCCGATAATATCCGCAAAACCCAACACCCCAAAAGCGATTCTGAACAATACAAGTATCGAAATATCCGTTGATTGGAATAGACGCTGCATAAGGGCGAAATTACGACCTTAGGGATGAAAAAACAATAACTTCCCGATTTGGACGGCTTCTTTTGTCCTTATTACACTGTTTCACAAATTTCTTTACGTTTTTGAGTATTTCTTTTAAAACGACTCTTCCCCAAAAAAATCCTTAAATACAGTGAGTATTCGCGTCATTTTTGATTCGATTCATTTCAAAATAAACGTCAAAAAATGTAAATAAATTTATAAAACAGTGTATTATTTTCTCCTTGAAAACAGTTATTTATCCAGAAACGCCTATTTCCAAGAGAAAAACTAAGACCAAAATAACCTCGTCGAAATCGTGAACTTATTGTTCTATCGTTACTTATCATCAAAATGTGAAAAATATCAATACTATATATAGGCTGGCATTAATTTTGATGCGCAAAAGAAAATTTTGCCAAACGCCCCACGAAATATTTAAACTAATACACCCGAATATTTTTTAATTATCATATAAAATAATTTTTTATGAAAAACATGTTATTTGGCTTGATTGCCTTATTTTGCCTTGGTTCCCTAACAACATTTGTTTCTTGCAAAGACGACGAAAGTCTAGACGAATTCTGTACTGTATGTAGCTATGAAAGACCGGATAATGGAGATACAGTTACAGCAGATGAACTCTGTAGAAGTACGGAAGAAGCTCTTGACACTTGGGAGCAGACATTTAGAAACGAAGTAAATAGTCCTGGTGGAGCATGGGCAGATGTTGAAGTTACCTGTGAAAGACAGTAAAAAAGTAACGTTAGCAATTAACGAAAGTCATTCCGACATAAAGTCTGAGCGGCTTTTTTTTGTCTCTTACTTATTTAAGTAGTCAGTCAAGCTAATACTGTTGGGTAGTTTGGCGAAATTTGCCCGATTACTTTCCCGAATCAAGTTGCGGGACAGGCTGTTGGAGAACATCAGCCGTCCCGATAGCTATCGGGATGGCTAATAACCTCCGCCTCGTATTCGAAAAAATTTCACTCAAAGCAACATATCATAATTAGATTGACTGACTACTATTATGGAACAATTTATTTATTTTCTTTCACTTATCATTTTAAATTTCGCTTGCGGTCAAAGCAAGAATACTCATAGCGGAAATTATGAAGTCATAGACGTTAAAGCATTTAATCAAAAAATTGCTCCGGTCGATGGTACGGCAAAAGATATTATGAGAATGTATTATCCAGCAAAGGTGGATGATGAAGAAGGCAATCAAATCATCACAGTCAAGGAGCGAAATTTGGAGTATGGGGAAGTCGAAGTCGAATTGATACACGACAATATGTTGGATGACTCTGTAAGAGGTCAAAAATACCTGATGGTATTGAAAAAAGAAGGCAATCGCTGGCAGGTTCTTTCCTTAAAAAAGAATTGGCGATGTTGGAAAGGAAGAGGGCATGAAGATTGGGAAATAGAGCCTTGTCGTTAAAGAAATATTAGATATTCAATATTTTATAAAAGATATTATGGGAGTTGTAGATGACAATTTAGATTTACTCCAAAACATTGAATTTACGGTCATATCGGGATATAGAAAAGACCCGACTATCGAAGACCGAAATGTTATCAAAGTATATGAGACTTTGATTGGATACCAACGGCAGGTCGCGAAAGACAGAACGCCTCGTGAACCTGAAAACCTCTCTGAAACGGAGCAGATGATGTTCGATGCTATACAGCAAGTTATGAATATGCGCCGAGAACTTGAACCGCCTGTTGAAAAGCCCAGACGGTTTAGTATCGCCAATAAAGTAGAGACTTTTGAGGATAGAATACTCGCCTGTTTTCGCAAAGTGCATAACTCTGCCAAATTTTGGAATAAGGAGCGTGGCAAGCATGGCTATTTGCAGTATGTTGATGGTTTTATTAAATGATGCTCACTCTTCAAAAGCTGAATCATCAATTTTGTCAGGATCGAGCATCAAAAAGGGCATCGACTGTGCTAATCTAAAGTATTTTCCAAGTGGAATTTTATCTACCGGAGTTGCCTCCTTCGTATAAATATCCAACATTTTTTTGAGGTCTGTTTGCCATATTTGGCGTTGTTTTTCCATATCATCCATAATAGACTTAGTGGCTTGGTTGTTTTGGAGCGATAGTGAGAATAATTCAACTTCTTTTTTGATGGGGTTGTATTGTTTTTTCATGTTTTGCAATTCACGACGACAAGTACGGACTGCCTTTTTATCCGTTTTGTCCATGTTTGTGCAGCTTGCTTTTTGAGCTTTGAATCGCTCGTTGAAATTGGTCATTTTTTCGCGTAAGTCAGCGATTCTGGCTTTACCTTCGGAGGGTATGGCTGCTTCGAGAGCTTTGCGGTTTTTGACCACTATGGGCAGTACGGATTTGATACGATATTGCTTTACCTCTTCTGCCAGTTTTTTGCGGTCTTCTTCGCTCAATTTTTTCTCATCGCGTACCTGCTTACGCTCATCTGTCTTATTTTTCTTGTATAATCTATTGAATGTCATCACCTCTTTTGGCTTGAGTATATCCCTCAACTCCGTCCGGCGAGATTTCATTAGATTTTGTATAACCTGCTGTTTGCTTTTAGGGTTATTAAACGCTTTTTTTTGAGTTGCTGCTAATTGTTCTTCGTATTTTAATACAATACTTTGCACTTGTTCAAAAGTCGCAGTTTCCATTTGCATACTGTCACGTACTGCCTCCAATGCCACTTTAGCAATATTATTTGGAGGATTAGTCGTGGTAGTACCTTGTGTAGTGTCTGTCCCGCAACTCCATATCAGGCATATCCCAATTCCTATTAAAAAGTATCGCATTGTAATATTTATATCGTTTGTCATTTCTATTGGCTTTTGAGGCAAAGATATTAAAAAAGGCTGTAAATTTGCTTCATAAGTTATTCGGAGGTTTTTTGTAAAATATGTAGTGGACATAAGATGTATTAAATTTTTTAATTCTCCATAAATTACTATTTATCAATTATATAATGCAATAAAAAAACCAATCTAAACCTTTTCACTTCAAAGTTTTTTTGAAAAACGAATAAAAAATGTCCTTTTTACAAAAAGATAATGCGTGTACATTTGTATCATTACTAACGATTACTTCACTTTTCAAATCAACCAAAAATGAAAAAGTATTATAACGGCACACTATTCACTTTACTATCTTTTTTATTTTGCTTTAACTTGTATGGGCAAATTGGAGCAGGACTCATGCCAGGAGTGCTTACATGTCTAAAAGCCAATGCAGATTTAATCATAGAAGATGTTATCTGGGATGCCAATGTGTCAGATTTAATTTCATTTTATGAAGAACATGATTCATCTTTCCAGCCAGATGTTTTAATAACTGACCTTAATGGGATACCTATTCCCGAATCTTTCCATCTGGTTGAACTTGGGCATTCTATTCCGAAACCGTCGTCATGGTGGAGTACCTTCACATTTGATATATCAGTAGCTCCAACAGCAAAGCCTGTAGTTTTCGTTTATATAAAGGATAGCAATTTTAGTTGGGCTCCAATAATTGATCAAAACGGTTATATTGTAGGAATGAGAATAGACCACCAAAACGGTACTGGTGTTGCCTCTACTGTGTCAGCGATGGGGAGATTTGGAGGTGGTAGCAATGTTTTTGATATGTGTATAGATATTATTGCTACAAATCGGATATTAGACTTACGTGACTTGGCAGATGCAAGCTATAGCTCTTGTCGGACTATAAGACCTTTTAATAAAGAAGCTCAAGATATAAGCACTCTACAGTCAATGGACATTTATCCAAATCCTACACAAAATAACTTATTTGTAGAAACAAATAATGCTGATGTACAAAAAATTGAATTATTCACTTTGCAAGGGCAGATACAAAATCAAGTATCTATTCGCTATGGCGTAGATAAAATTCAGGTGAATACGAGTAGCTTACAGTCTGGTATCTATTTACTGAAATTAGAGACCGCTACTGAAACAATTATAGAGAAAATTATTATCCAGTAACTCAACGCTTCTCAATACATAACTAAAATGGCTATCTCAGGCAAGAGGTAGCCATTTTAGTTTTTAATATCCCGTTCAATTATTTTCTTCAGCCATGTAGAAAATACGGCAGGTTTTTCCTTTAGTTTTTTTAATAGCTCCTCTTTACTCACTCCTGTATATTTAGCTTCATGAATTAGTTGAATCATTCTGATGAAATTCAAAACTAGTCCTTTCAACTCTCCATTTATAACTTTATCTCTGCGACAGCGTTTAGAAAAAGCTTCACATTTGCTATAAAAAGCATCTTCGTATCCTTCTAACTCATAATAGCATTGCAATATATAACCTTCTGAATGTATTTTATACATGTTATTAATAAATTCTATACCATTAAGTAATTCTAATACTTGCTCAAATTTATTTTGTGCAAATGCCAACCGACATTTTGCCATTGTTTTTACGCTTTCTCCCACATCCTCTCTCAGATACTTTGAATAAGCCTTGATAAAATGTTCTACCCATTCAAATTTAGATAAACGACAAGCAATAAAAACAATATTATCAAAGACAGCATGTTCGATGTGTCCTTCTGTTACCCAAATATTGTGATTTAAGCCATATTCATGCCATTCAAATATCTCAATAAGGTACTCTGTTTGCCCTTTATTGAACTCCAAAATGCAGAAGTTATTAACAAAACCTACAATGTCACGCTGTTCTAATTTATCAAATTCGTCAAAATGCTCGAATATTAAAATTTTAAGTTGGTCATATATGCTTTTACCTCTCTCGCGATACAACCAAACAATGGCTGAAAAAACTTGAATTAAAGGCTTACCCTCAAAAAGAGGGTGCTTTATTGTGTGCATTATTTCATCCAATAAAATCAGTTCACTTTTATCTGAAAGGTGCAATTCTCTCAAACGTATTTCACAGGCATATCGAAGTTTAGCACCGAAATAAAATAAGTCAAGGTTCTCAATCGTATTTTCAAGGCTTTCTATGCCGACTTCCATTCGTCGAGTAGCGTGATGTGTATATCTTTCGTGGTTTAAGCGATATTGGTGAAAATAATAGTTTATACCACGTTCAGGTGATTTATCTAAATCTCTTTGAAAGGTTCTTATGGTAGTATCAAAAAACTTATCTCCCTGTCTGCGTTTATACGCCTTCAGTAGTAATTGTTTATGTTCAAATTCATCACATTCGACCTCTTTAAATACAATAAATCTATCTACTAAGTCAGACAAAATTGTCATCAGATAGGTCATTTGCCGCTCCGGGTTTTTCTTCCATTCGGGAAATAATTTGCGAATAACATAATCCCTATCAAGTTTTTCGGAACCATAAACCGGATGATTGCCTTTTGCTTTTAAATACTCAAATAGCTTGACGGCATCTTTATTTTTATTGTAAGACGGTGAATCAACAAACCGACTAAAATCCCCTAACTCTTCTTTGTCTAATAATTTTAATTTATTTATAAACTTGGTGTTTTGCATAATTTTTCGCTGGTTAATTGTGACAAAATTTTAATAAGAAAAATGATTTTGAAATTATTTCACCATAATAATAAACTAATTTTCAATTAATTAAACATTTAAAATAGAAAATATATTTATTTTGAGTTTTATTTTTTCTGTAAAAGTATAAATATCTGTACTTGGGTTAAAGCAAAATAAACCCGAATATTGTAATATCATTTCTGATGAAGCAATGAGTAAAGTATAAACTCAAATAGAGATAAAAATATTGAGAATATTTCTAACAAAAAAATAATACTTCATAAAACAATATAAAACACTCATTTGATAATAACCTTAAAAATTGTAGAGTTGGTAGTCAAGCCTCAAACTACCAACTCAAAAATAACGACAAAGGCGAAGTGTCGTTATAAGGCGGGATATTCCATTCGGAGTATTCCTGCCTTCTTGGCACTTTTTGTATAAGTATCGTGAAGACGATAATACATAAATACCAGCCTCATTTCTTAACTGACAAGCCCTGTTCGGGTAGGCTGACACTGATTATAAACTATCTCTGTACGGAGCAGTAAGATATTTACGTACAATTACATTTATTTTAAATTTATAATTTTTAATTAGTTATTTAAAACAATTACTTATGAAAAACTTAAAAGTAAAAAGCATTTTATTTAGCCTGTTGGCTGTGATGGCAGTTGCCGTCTTTATGACTTCTTGTGGTAAAGAACAAGTAACACCCAATCTGGTAGAACAGGTCGTTAATGAAACTGATAACCAAATAGACGAAAGAGGAAATCCATTTACTCAACCATATCCTACTCCTAACCCTGACCCTTGTAGTCCCACATTTGGAACTGTATTACCTCACGTTCAATCAAAAAGTCGCTGCGATATTTACTGGGGAGCTATATGGTCAAATGGGAAATGTTGGTGGTGTCATTAATTCATTCTTAACCCCAAATGGACACTTGATTAACGCTCAAAATTACATGATTAATGCCAAAATGACTTGTGGAATAACACTAAAGAAATGGAAGCTCCGATAGCCACAATAATTACATTTTATTAATCATTAAAAACATGCATTTATTATGAAAATTTTAAAAGTAAAAAGCATTTTGTTTAGCCTGATGGCTATGATGGCGGTTACTGTCTTTATGACTTCTTGTGGGCAACAAGATATTGTCAATGAACAACAATTAGATAGTGAAGTCTATCCTGAGACAGACGTACAACCCGATTTTGTGAAAACGTTGAAAATATACGATGAAAGCGGGGAAGGGTATGTAAAAATGTCTGTAACAGCAAAATACGGACATCTTAACGAAGGGGATCTTACAATCACACCCAAAAAAGTTGATGAGTCAGATTATTCTTCCATTGCTAATTTTGATAGAGGAGATGACGTAGATGGTAAAATAGAGGCATCTCCTGCTGATTTTTACATAGAGGAAATAGTCTTACCGGAAGGGTTTAATTCATTGAGTTTCAAACTTAACGATGAAGGATTACTGGATTCAAGAGGGTGTAAAGATCCAAGAACATTCCAGTTTGACGGAGCTTGTGGTCGTTACTCGTCTGGTCAAAGAGTATTTGGCTTCCGTGGTAAGCCTATAAATTGTGCACATACGGACTGGGAATGGAAACGTAAGAAAGGCTGGGGTTGGTCTAAGCAATTTGATAAAGACTCATATAGTTCATCAACCTATATTCATTTTCAGAGTTCGGAAGTACATAGTGCATATCAACTAAGAATAGACCCTAACGATAGCTGTTGTTTTTATCCTTCGTATTCAAACTTTACTATCTATCTTACAAGCGGTGATTGCTAATGTTGACAATAATAGCATCAATCTATTAACCCAAACAGGACATCCCAACCTCGGATGTCCTGTTCATTTCCTCATAAAATAAGCACTGGAGAAAATGTTTTATGAAATTCAACTTGAATAATACTCGCAAAAAACAGAAAAGCCCGCTTTGACTTCGTCAAAACGGGCTTTATATTTTTAGTAAATGATTCCGAATTAATCCAACACTTCTTCTACTTCATAAACGAAGTATTTGGTGTCGCCAAATATGTTAAATTGAAAATATTTTTCGGTATAGCGCAATTTGACGCGATGTCCTTCATCCACAGCTCTTTCTAAAGCGCGAATCACCTCATCATTATTTCTTCTGACCGAAAATTCCCACATATTTGTACCAATATCACCGTCTTCATCTTCTGTAAAACCACCTACATTGAGTTGTCCTTCGTAGGTTTTGATTACGAAGCCTTTTTTACTGAGTTTGACCACATTTCCTGCGCGATAGCCGTCGCTATACGTTCCAAAAGCAAGGAATGAGGACACAGCCATTCCAATTAATAAGAGGATACCGAGGCTGAGAAAAATTTTCTTTTTCATGTAAATAAACTATGGGATGAAAAGATAACAAACGCTACATCTTCTCCCGATAGCTATCGGGATTAAGGAGAATTTGGTGAAGTATAAAGAAAAAATAACAAGTCAATATCTAGTGCTTATTGTTTTTTCATCCCTATGGATTGTAAAATGCAATTTTTTTTTGGCAAATTGCCAATATACCTTTAACGTTTATTTGACGGGTTTGGTTGTTGTTGTCACTTGATTTGGAGTATGGATTAAGGGCTTGCATAATAATAAACGCAAGCCCTAAGTAGTCAGTCAAGCTAATACTGTCGGGTAATTTGGCGAAATTTGCTCGACATTATTAACTTGACTGGCTACTAAGTAGTAAGTAAAACAACTTATTTAAAAAAATGATGAATGTAGATAATTAAAATATTTAAAGTAAGCGTTAATCACTCATAACCAACACCTTAGACTACATGTTGTGATATAGGTCAATATATTCAGTTACAGTATTTTTTAATTCAAATTTTTTTATCGGAGCATTTTGCCATTCGTTTCTCATTGCTTTTTCAATAGACTGCGATAAATCATTTGCACTAAATTTATTCATTTTGATGTATCTACCTGATATGACCTCTTTTAGAGCTTTTTTATCCGAAGAAATGACGGGTATGCCCAATGCAATACTTTCGACAGCTACATAACAAAAACCTTCGCTATATGAAGGAATGACGACACAATCTGAGTTTTTTAATTCCAAAACTAAGGCTTCAGAAGACAGGTGATGTTTTAACTCAATATGGCTTTCGAGTTGGTATTTTTTTATGGTTTTAATAATATTTTTAAACAGGGATTCGGGGGTCGTTGGAATGATAATTTTTAAGCGTGTATTGGGATGTTTTTCATTTAAAATGGTAGCGGCATCCAATAAAATGTCCAATCCTTTTGAGATGCCCAACCGTCCGTAGTAAGTATATGTGAATGGTCGTTTGTCCTCACTTGCTTGTATTTTTCTATCGAATCTATCTATTCTTTCGTAGTCCAGTCCGTTGTATATCGTCGCAATACGTTTTTCTTTAATACCATTTTCACGCATACTATCGGCGGTACTGTGCGAGACTGCGATGAATTTATCGTACCGAAATTTAGTCAGCATTTGCTCGAATAAGTAATGTCCCCATTTGGCAACACGCCCCATATACGGCAGTTCAAACCATAGCTTGCCCCATACTTCGTGAAAAGTAATGACCACTTTTTTTCGGAACAATTTAGAGGTAATATAAGCCGGAAGTCCCGCATTATAGGAAGTCGTATGTACAATATCGTATTGCCGGATATGTCGCATGATAGGAAATACCGCGAAGAGTGTAAAGGTATAACGATTGAAAAAAGGATAGCGACGTATCTGTACGCCATTGAGATTTTCTTCGGCAGGCATGTCATCATTCAGACGAGTAGTAATGACCATGACTTCGTGACCTTCGCGCACCAGTTGCTCAGTGAGACTCTTAAATAAGGTCTCCACGCCACCGATATTCGGATAAAAATTTTCCAGTACAAAAAGGATTTTCATGTATTTAGGCTCGTTCTTCTTCCAATAGACAAAATTACACAAATTAAATGTAATTACTTACGTCGGCGGCGGTTTATCCGTCCGCAGTCCGCAGAATATGTGCCAGAAAAGTCCATTTAGTTGTACTCCGAATAATCAAATGTTGTTTTTTACATTAGACGGCGGACAGCGGACTGACCAACTGCCGACCTCTCCATTTCTCTGCCGACGACATAGCCTTTTCCGAAATTCGGATTGCCGACATGTTTCCAAAAACTAAAAACTTCATTTGCTTTTATTTCAAGCCCGTCTAATCGTTGGCTGGCAATTCTGAGGTTTTCAATTTTTCCTGCCGTCAAAATCCAATTATCCTTATTGTCAAATGGATTCCAAAGCTCACTTTCCGAAAAAGCAATAATACTTTCAGTAGTGAATTGTCTTTTATCTTCAAACTTTTTAACGGGTGAAAATACATTTTTAAGCAAACGCTTTCCTGTCAATACAGTCGTTTTCAACCTAAAAATCAGGTCATTGGTAAGGCTATGTTTTTCGGTTAATTGTTGTCTGTTCACGCTATAATTTTTAGTGTTATTTCAATTACGTAAATCGTACTGACTGATTTAGCTGTCAAATAAAAACAACATAAAGAATTGGTTTAAAGTTAATTATAAAATTTAAATAAAGATACTTGACAGCTAAAGCAGTCAGTACGAGGTTGTTCGTCTTCTTCATTTAAATGAAAATTAAAGATTTGTCTTGCACCCCATGTCTGTTTTCCCTTCAAAATTACACAAATAAACTTATATTCGCCACGTAATTAACTATTCAATAACAAGCTTTCAATCTACATACGCTTATGGGATTAATCGCAGTAGAAGGGATGCGTTTTTATGCGTATCACGGATTTTATAATGAAGAACAAAAAATCGGCGGGGACTACCTCGTGGATGTCTATGTGCATACCAATTTTAAGAAAGCAGCGCGGGAAGATGCCTTATCCGGCACGATCAATTATGAAAGTATTTATATCGCTACGCGAATAGAAATGAACAAACCCACACGCCTCTTGGAGACCATCGCCACGAGGATTATGAACAGTCTGAAAAATAAATTTTCGACCATTCAGGAAATTAAAGTTCGTATTAGTAAATTGCATCCGCCGATAGGCGGGGAAACGGCTCGCACTTTTATAGAAGTTGGAAAAAATCATCGAATAAAATGTGCCAAAACAGGCGACAAAATGCTCTGTTATGATGACCATAACTGTTGGTGTAAGGAACTTCTCATCCACGAAGAAACCCGTAAAATGCTCGACGAAAAGTATGACGGCTGCTTGAATCCCGAAGTTTTAGAACCTTATGCTGCACCCAATACGAACATTAATTAGTTGGTGTAAAAAGCAGATAAATTATTGTTTATCAATAACTTATCAAACTAATTGCAGATAAAACAGTTACCAATTCCCCTTCACTACGTACTCAATTGGCATAGTATTTTCAAATAATAAAAAAATAGGATCACGGATGAGCGACAAATAACGGGTCGTCCGTCATCCATCGTAAATTCATTCACGTTCCAAAACTTTTTTAAGATGTTAAAGAAATTTGCCCTTTTTATACTCATCATTCCGATGGCTGCCTGTGCAGAGTTGGCACAACTCGGTACGGATATACTCGACGCTGCGACCACGCCTTCTCTTAGCAATGACCAAGCTGCACTCGGTCTCAAAGAAGCCCTCAATATCGGTTTAGCAAAAGGCGTTGATATTGTATCTGTTCGCGACGGTTACTTCAAAAATAACGCGATAAAAGTACTCTTTCCAGAAAAAGCAATTAAAGTTAAAAATACTTTAGAGGATATTCCCGGCGGTAAATTGCTCGTTGATAATGTAGTCGAAAAACTCAATCGTGCTGCCGAAGATGCTGCACGAGGCGCGAAACCGATTTTTGTGTCTGCCATTAAAAATATGACGATACAAGATGCAATGGGCATTCTAATGGGCGACGATAGAGCGGCAACCAGCTATTTGGAACGTTCTACCGGCACTGCATTGTACAATGCTTTCAATCCGGTCATCACCAACTCGCTATCAAGAGTCAAAGCCTTGAACGCTTGGGAAGACGTTATCACTCGTTACAATAAAATTCCTTTGGTCAAAGAAGTAGATCCAAGCCTCAACGATTATGTGACTAATAAAGCGATGGACGGTTTATTCTACATGGTTGCAAAAGAAGAAAAAGCCATTCGAAAAGACCCCCTCAGTCGCACAACTGATTTACTCAAAAAAGTTTTTGCCGTACAAGATAATAAGTAGAAAAAATGGTGTGATTGTGGAATTGTAAATTGGGTAGTGTACCATTTCGCAATTCTACAATCACATCATTTCAAAATTCCTATTGTCTTTTACGAATATTTAGAGTATATTTGAATGACGATATGAAAACAAGATAATTTAAATTTGAAATTATCTATAAATGGGAATAAATGAAAGTTTTAAACTGTTTTTCCTTTTTAACATACTGAAAATCAAACCTATAAGGTTTATGAAAACCTTATAGGTTTTACGATTCTAATTAAGGATAATTTCGATTTAAAATATCCGACAAATCCACTCCAATCAAATTAACTACTATGGCGCAAATAGAACAACAAAAGGAAAAGAAAAACAAAAAGCGAGGATTTGTATTTTCCTTCTTTTTTCATGCACTGCTGCTTTTGCTGTGTTGGTATCCATTTATGTCTGTTGATATGCAGCCTGAGCAAAAATCAATCGTGATAGACTTGGGCTATGTGCCACCTCCTCCTCCGCCCCCACTACCGGAACCCGAACCTCAAGAGATGGAAATTGTCGAGGAGGCATCGGCTGCATCCGAAGCACCACCGGAAGCCCCCGAACTACCTCCTGCACAGACCGCTCCGCAGCCCGTAGCCGAGCCTACACCTCCGGATCCAGAGCCTGTTCCTACACCTGCGCCGCAGCCTGAGCCCATCCCCGAACCGACACCTGCGCCCGAACCCGAACCGATAGCTCCCCCAAAACCAGTTGTTACCAATCCAGCACCAAGTCCGGTCGTTGTTCCCGAATCCAAACCTGAGCCCGTCAAAAAACCTGAACCAAAACCCAAACCACCAGCCGTCAAAACCGACAAACCCAAACCAGCCAAACCAACACCTCCAAAACAAACAGAAGGCACTGGCAAAAGCGATATTCCAAAACCGAAAACTGCCCCAAAATCACCTACAAATCCGGGTACAGGTACTAAACCTGTTCCCGTACCCAAACCTGCCGGAAATCCTGCAAAACCGGGAAAAGGCACAAGTGGTAAATCCCCTAATCCTGCAAGCGGACTCGGTGACGGTGAAGAAGAACAAGGCGGAACAGGTGACTTGAGTGGTCGCAGAATCCTCAGACGACCCAATTTAAACAGTATCATCAAAACCGATGGACGAATCACCGTATATGTTTGTGCAGATAAATATGGTAGAATCACCAAAGCTCAAGCTGTCAAGTCTCAATCCAGCATCAAAAATGACGCTATATTGCTCGAAGCTGCCAAACGCGCCAAAGCAGAAATGAGATTTTCACCGGGAAAAAGAACCGACTGCATGTACTACAAAATCAAAATTGAAGGGACGCAATAAATTAGTATCAGGTAAGTAAGTATTATGTATCAAGACAGGACATATAAAATGTATTTGATAAACGGTTTGTCACTTTACAAAAAAATACATTCCAATACATTTCAACCTAACACACCCTTGTCCTACTACCTGATACTCACTACCTAATGCCCTTTCACACTCAAACACCACAGATTATGAATACTGTACTTATCACAGGCGGTACGGGACTCGTCGGAATGCGCCTTAGCCAAATGTTGCACGACAAAGGATACCGTGTCATTCACCTCAGCCGAAAAGAACAACTTCAAGCCAAATTTCCTGCCTATCGTTGGGATATAGACGAAGGATTTATAGACCCTGCTGCCTTGGATCAAGCCGACCATATCGTACATCTTGCAGGAGCAAGTATCATCGGTCCGCGCTGGACAAAGCATCGAAAAAAAGTCATCATCGACAGCCGTGTCAATAGCCTGAAACTCCTCGCTCAACAACTCAAAACATTAGACAAACTACCACAATCATTTATAGCAGCTTCAGCAGTTGGTTATTATGGCAATACGGGTGATAAGGTCATCACAGAACAATCACCGCCAAGTCAGACGGGTTTTTTATCAGAAACATGTGTACGATGGGAAATCGCGGCAGACGATATTGCCACTATGAATATTCGTCTTGTCAAATTGCGAATTGGGATTGTCCTGTCCACAATTGATGGAGCATTGCCAAAGATGATGATGAGTTTTAAAGCGAATGTAGGAACTTGGTTTGGTAATGGACAGCAATACTACCCTTGGATTCACATCGACGATCTGGCGAGTATGTTCATTCAGGCAATAGAAAACAAAGACATGCGCGATGTCTATAATGCCACCGCACCCAATCCTGTCACCAATAAAGATTTTATTAAAATACTTTCAAAAGCATTAGACAAAAAATCACTCTTGATAGCTACACCGAGTCCGGTTTTACGACTTGCTATGGGCGAAATGGCAGACACCATTCTGCATGGCAATCGCGTCATTCCTGAACGAATGTTAGCCGAAAACTTCCAATTTCAACATCCTAATTTAGAAGAGGCACTACGGGATTTGATTTTGAATAAAAAATAACCGTACAGGCGATTAAAAGAAAGCGTCTTGCTGAATTTATTTCAGAATCTCCCAGACAACAAAGCGTAATTTTGGACAGTGGCTTCTGTTTAAAATTAATTTCCATTGTCCGGAAGATGCTGAAACGAGTTCAGCAAGACAGTTGCTTTTTGGGTTTTTATTTTATCGCATAGGTTGATTAAAATCGCCTGTACAATTATCAAACAATCATCCGAATCGGATCTTCCATTATCGCCTTAAAAGTTTGTAAAAACTTCGCGCCCGTAGCTCCATCCACTACCCGATGGTCGCACGATAAGGTAACTTTCATCAGATGTCCTACTTTTATCTTACCGTTTTTCACGACGGGTTGTTCCGTTATCGTTCCTACTGCCATGATACAGGCATCCGGCGGATTGATAATCGCCGTAAACTCCTCAATACCAAACATCCCCAGATTAGAAATCGTAAATGTATTACCTTGCATTTCCTCGCCAGAAAGTTTACGTTCTTTAGCTTTGCCGGCGAGTTCGCGCACTTCGGCATTGATTTGAGAAAGCGTCTTCGCATCTGCATGACGAATCACCGGAACGAGCAAGCCCTCATCTACCGCTACCGCAACACCGATATTCACATTCCCATTCTGGCGAATAGTATCGCCCAACCACGAAGAATTGATTGCGGAATGTTGTCGCAATGACGCAGCTACCGCTTTGATAACCAAGTCGTTATAAGATATTTTAGTCGGTGCAATTTCATTGATATGAGTGCGGGTTTTCATCGCTTGTGCCATATCTATACTGATAGTCAGGTAAAAATGTGGCGCACCAAATTTGCTTTCAGACAAACGACGCGCAATCGTCTTTCGCATTTGCGAAACAGGCGTATCTTCATCCTGCCCCATAACTGCTACACTGACACTTGATGCCGCCATTGCCGGAGCAGCCGTGCCTCTCGTCGTCAAAAATGCCTCAATATCTCTCTTCACAATCCGCCCTTCATCACCCGTACCAGCCACTTGTTCAAGGTCGATTCCTTCCTTTTTCGCCATGCTTTTTGCCAACGGAGAAGCCTTAACTTTGCCGCCCACTGCGGCAGGCGCAGGAGTCGGTGCAGGTGTTGGCGGTGCAGCAGGAGTCTCGCTTGGTGTTGGCGCAGGTTGAGCCGAAGCAGGTTCACCTGCTGGTTCTGCCGCAGCAGCATTTGCACTCTCTGCCAATGCTGCCTCAAGTGCCGACTGATAATCTTCGCCGGGTTCACCGATGACAGCCATCACCGCGTCTATCGGTACAGATTCCCCTTCTTTCACACCGATATAGAGCAATGTACCACTATAATAGCTGTCCTGTTCCATAACGGCTTTATCAGTTTCTACTTCAAACAAGGTCTCCCCTGCTTCTACCTGATCGCCGACTTGCTTATGCCATGCTACGACAGTCCCCTCGGTCATGGTGTCGCTCAATAAAGGCATTCTAATAATTTCTGCCATATCTATTGTCTGTTATTTTATCCCAACGAATTAAAAAACGAATAAATCCAAAAATGGTTCTTTATTTACAGTGTATTAATTGAGAAAGCTAAACTAATCGTCACTATCTTCTTCTATAATTCACTGAAAACGAATGAATTATTTAGCTTAATACTTAAATTTTTACTCCCAATTGCATTATTCACTGATGTTGGGTGCAGGACAAATTTTTAATCTACCTCGTACCGACGACTTTAGCCGTCGCGGAAAGTACCGAGCCATTTGACGGCTAAAGTCGTCAGTACAGTGGCATTTCAAAATAAAATTAAAAATTTGTCCTGCACCCACTGATGTTACGCAAAATGCTTGATTTAGATGTCCAACAATGGTTTTCACTAAAATAGTCCGCAGCCAGGCGTGAAACACACTCACGTATGGCTGCCGACCGCCGACGGATAAACTGCGGACACGTTACTGTGTAACGTCAGTTATTCAGTACTAAGTACCAGTCAACTAATTACTAATCACTACATTAGGGCGTATCCCCTAACGGGGTCGGGCTATCCGGCACTCTCTCCGCTTCGCTCCGTTCAAACAACACCTCCTATCCCTTACGCATGACGAAACGAAAAAAAGAACACAAACAGGATAATTTTAAATTATCCTCAAAATTAAGACATTCAAGTTAATAAAAATACTGATTAAAGATGTTTTAATAGTAGAAATATATTTTAAATAAATATTACGTTGAATATGAGCGATTTAGTCAGTACACATCTGTGATATATAACTTCAAAAACAGCCTCAATTTAATGTTTACCTCCCCAAAGATGCTCTTCTTCATTCGCCAACTATCATTTTTAACACTACCAATACTCCTTGAATTCAAAAGAACTTTAGTATCTTGCCGAGATATAAATACTTGGACAAAAGTAAAGCAAAATTAAACTACATTTTGTCCTATGAACGATGAGATACTCAAATTAATAACTACAAAACTATGCATACGGATACGAGGCGTAAACTTATACCGCTCAAAGATTTTTTTCGTAATCAGGAAAAAGTTAACTATAGTCTGTCGCAAGATGGCGCACATCTTGCCTATCTCGCTCCTTACAAAAACCGCATGAACCTTCATGTACAGCAGATAGGCAGCAACGAACCTATCCGAATTACAGGGGTAGAAGACAGAGATATTGCAGGTTTCTTTTGGGCAAGCGACGATAGAGTTTTATACCTAAAAGATTTTGGTGGAGACGAAAACTTCCATTTATACGGAGTAAGCATCAATGGAGAAAACGACATAGACCTTACCCCCTTTGAAGATATTAAAGTGCAGATCATTGATGATTTGAGAGATGACGAACAACATGTCATCATTGGTCTCAACAAACGCAATCCGCAAATATATGACCCTTACCGCCTCAACATCAATACCGGAGAAATGGAAATTATTGCCCAAAATCCCGGCAATGTCACCGGCTGGATGACCGACCATGAAGGCAAACTACGCCTTGCCATTACCACCGATGGAGTCAACAACAGCATCCTGTATCGTGACACCGAAAAAGATGAGTTCAAAACCGTCATCACCACCAATTTCAGACAATCCGTCGATCCACTCTTTTTTACTTTTGACAATAAACACCTTTACGCTTCCTCCAACCTCAAACGCGATAAAAGCGCCATCGTAAAATTCGACATCGCCACAGGCAAAGAACTCGAAGTACTCTATGAAAATCCCGATGTCGATGTATCCGGTTTACGATATTCGCGCAAGCGAAAAGTGCTGACATACATAAATTATACCGACTGGAAACTCAAATTTAAATTCCTTGACAAAGAACGCGAAGCACTCCAAAACAGACTCCAAAGCGAGATAGGACAGCAATACGAAGTCGTACCCGTCAGTACCAACAAAGCAGAAGATAAATTCCTCATTCGTACATACAGCGACCGCTCTCGCGGCGCGTACTTTTTTTACAATAAAAATACTGACAACCTCACAAAAATCACCGAAGTCAGCCCCTGGCTCAATGAAGACGACCTCGCCGAAATGAAACCCATCACTTACCAATCCCGCGACGGACTCACTATCAACGGCTATCTTACTCTTCCGAAGGACATTGCTGCTGAAAACCTGCCTGTCGTCGTCAATCCACACGGTGGTCCTTGGGCGCGTGACACATGGACCTTCAATCCAGAAGTACAATTCCTTGCCAATCGTGGTTACGCTGTCCTCCAGATGAACTTCAGAGGAAGCATCGGCTATGGACGCAAGTTTTGGGAAGCCTCCTTCAATCAATGGGGACTCAAAATGCAAGATGACATCACCGACGGTGTACAATGGCTCATCAAACAAGGTATTGCCGACCCAAAACGCATCGCCATTTACGGTGGTAGCTACGGCGGATATGCTACCCTTGCAGGTGTCACATTCACACCTGACCTCTACGCCTGTGCAGTCGATTATGTTGGTGTTTCTAATTTATTTACCTTCATGGGAACAATTCCTCCTTACTGGAAACCTTTTTTAGAAACCCTCAAAGAAATGGTCGGAGATCCCGAAAATCCTGCTGACAAAGAACGTCTCGAAGCCACTTCGCCAGTATTCCATGTCGATAAAATCAAAGCACCGCTACTCATTGCACAAGGAGCTAAAGACCCCAGAGTCGTACAAGCTGAATCCGATCAAATGGTCAATGCTCTACGTGAACGTGGTATTGACGTAGAGTACATCCTCAAAGAAAATGAAGGGCACGGCTTTCACAATGAAGAAAATCGCTTTGAGTTTTATACCGCTATGGAGCGTTTTCTTGCTAAATATTTAAAGTAAAATCCAATCAAATGAGTGGTTTTTTCAAGTCGATAGTCATCATGGTCATACTCGCGGCATTGATAGTCGGTGGATTTTATGTTTACTTAAATCAAACGATTAATAAAAATAATCCCATAAATAATCGACCTGCAACCACTAACAGATTTGATAGTATTCGAGAGGAAGTAGATATTTATACTGCCGATGCTGACGGTGACGGACTTACTTTTGCCCAAGAGAAAAAAAAGGGAACTTCTGATAATAATGTCGATTCTGATGCTGACGGCATACCTGATAATATCGACATTGCTCCGCTAGGTATTGGTAAGAAAATTAGTAAAATACTTAATTGGAACTACAAAGCACCACATACGACAGAGGCATATTTGCCGATGGATATAATGGATTATTACAAAAAAAGACCCCGCCCCAAGCATACCTTTGACGCGACATATTACACGCCATTTATCAATTCAAATGACATTGGAATAAAACGCCTCACTGCCGAACTAAAAACAACTATTGAAGCTACCGGCAGTTGGGATTATTATGATGAAATTATGTATGTAGTAGGCATGGTACAGCAGATGCGATATGCACAAGGCTCGACTGACGGCTTTGACCTTTCTACGAAATACCCCATGCAAACCATTATCACAGCCAAAGGCGATTGCGAAGATACCTCCATTCTAGCAGCAGCCCTATTAAAAAGATTGGATTATGAAGTCAAATTAGTTCGATTAGATATAGAAGGTAGTGTAGCACATATCGGAATTGCCGTTTGGGGTGAAGGTGTAGTAGGCACTTCATGGATGAAAGACGGACGCAATTTTTACTATATCGAAACCACCACACCCGGCAACAAATTCGGCGAATTGCCCTCCGAATGGCAAGATAGCACTACGGCTACTTTGATTGATATTTAATTTGTCGATGCTGGATAGTCCATGAAAAAAAATACAAAACATAGTATAAACCCTGCCGCGAGGCAACAAATCAAGCAACGCAAGACGCTCAAAGTAGAAGAGTATATACAAGGTATATTGGCAAAAAACAGAATAGTCTTGAGTCGCGCCATCACCCTAATAGAAAGCACCCGAAGTGACCACCACGAAATGGCACAGAAGATTATTGCCGCTTGCCTCCCACATACAGGAGCATCCGTGCGTGTGGGCGTGACAGGTACGCCGGGTGTAGGCAAAAGCACCTTCATCGAAGCACTCGGCAAGTATGTGACAGATGCCCAACACCGTATCGCAGTACTCGCAATAGACCCAACAAGTCAAGTGACACGCGGCAGTATTTTGGGCGATAAAACCCGTATGGCAGCACTCGCCACTAATCCAAATGCCTTTATTCGCCCCTCTGCTGCCGGAGATTCGCTTGGTGGCGTAGCACGTAAAACTCGTGAAGCGATTGTGTTATGTGAAGCAGCAGGATACGATGTGATTTTGGTAGAAACAGTAGGCGTGGGACAGTCTGAAACGGCAGTACATTCGATGGTTGATTTTTTCTTGTTATTGCTCTTGCCCGGCGCGGGTGATGAGTTGCAAGGTATCAAGCGAGGTATTGTGGAAATGGCAGACCTCATCGCCGTCAATAAAGCAGATAAAGATAAAGTCAAACTCGCCGATCAAGCCAAACGCGAATACAAAAATGCCCTCCACCTATATCCGCCCAAATCAAGTGGTTGGATACCCGAAGTATTGACTTGTTCGGCATTGGAAGGTACAGGAATTTCCGATATTTGGCAGTCCATTCAAGGGTATAAAACTGAGATGAAAAAAAATAATTTTTGGTCTGAAAACCGCCAACAGCAAGCCAAATTCTGGCTTTATGAAAGTATTAAAAACGACCTTTATCATTCATTTTTTTCTAATAAAAATATAAAAAATGCGCTATCGCGCGTCGAGTCAGATGTAGCAGTAGGGCAACTCTCTCCATTCAAAGGAGCAGAAGAACTGATGCAACTGTTTTTAAGAACAAACAGTCATTAGGTTTATTGAGTTGGGTGCAGGACAAATTTTTAATTTTATTTTGAGATGCCACTGTACTGACGACTTTAGCCGTCAAGTGGCTCGGTACTTTCCCGCGACGGCTAAAGTCGTTGGTACGAGGCAGATTAAAAATTTGTCCTGCACCCATTGAGTTTGTGAAGTTTGTGAAGTTTATAAGGTTTATAGAGCTTATAAAGTGATTAGAGAGGAGAGTTTTGCCGTAGGCAAAACTATGTAAACTATGTAAACTATGTAAACTATGTAAACTATGTAAACTATGTAAACTATGTAAACTATGTAAACTTCACAAACCAAAACACTAACAAATGAAACGACTAAACAATATCACACTCAAAGGTGCTGCAAATCGCGCTTTTGCTTTAGATGCCATTTATGCCGAAAACAACGAGGCGAAACCTGTACTTATCTTCGCTCACGGATTTAAAGGCTTCAAAGATTGGGGACATTGGGATAAGATAGGCGAAGCCTTTGCCAAAGCAGGTTTTGTATTCGTCAAATTTAATTTTTCGCACAATGGCGTGACGACAGAAAAACCACTTGATTTTGATGACTTAGAAGCTTTTGGGCAAAACAATTACATGAAAGAAATCGTAGATTTTGGTGTAGTCATGGATTGGTTGTTTGAACAAAAAAATATCCCTTCTGATGAGTTGGATTTAAATAGAATCACTGCCATTGGACATAGTAGAGGCGGTCCGATTGCTATATTAAAAGCCTTACGCGATGAGCATATTGCGCAGGTCATTACATGGGCTTCTGTACATGATTTGGGTTATGGTTTTACGAATGAAGACACTATCCAATCGTGGCGTGAAGCAGGGGTAAGGCACATCCTAAATGGACGAACTCAACAACAAATGCCACTTTATTTTCAACTATACGAAAATTTTAAAGAAAATGAAGATTGGCTAAATGTCGAACAGGCACTTCGACAACTCAACAAACCGTTACTCATTCTGCATGGCAGCGATGATCCTGCCGTCCCTGTATTAGCTGCCGAAATGCTACAATCGTGGAAAAAAGACGCAACCTTGCACATCATTGAAGGAGCTAACCACGTCTTTGGAGGCAAACATCCGTACATGGAAAACGATTTACCTGATCATAGTCGCGAATTAGTCCAAAAATGCCTTGATTTTTTGACCTTGTAATAGGTCAGCAACAATATTTTTTAATTATGTATGGTGTTTTTATGAAGAATAAAGTATTTTTGGATCGTGAATAGCATGTGTATTTTTTAAATTGGAGAAAAGAGGACTATGACTTTTTTTTGTTTATGCCGTCTAATACAAAGTATTTTAGTTTTACATGATGTTTAATTTTTAAACAGGCTCTTAATACGTCGCATAACTTCCATAGCTCCTCTAAGTAAAAACAATTCAGTAACTTGTTCCATTATACTTGTTCTTTTTCCCTATAGAAAACTCAAAAAATAGTACCGTAGCTATGGCTATACAACGATTTTTTGAATTCTTTAGAAGAAAAAATTACAGCGTATTATGGTACAATTTATTAAATCGTTTTTACTAATACCCACACAATCAACTTGCAGCGCAGATAAATACATCTGCACTTATTCTTTTTTAGATCAAAACAACAGTATTATGAAGAAGGTTAAACTACTATTTTTTCTATTATTTTTTATCACTGCTTCCATTCATGCCCAAATAGGAGTGAGTGATGTGCGCCTTGTGCCGGGACCTACCAATTGTATAGATACGGCAAGTTTTATTATAGAAGTAAAGGCGGCGGAAGCTGGAGCAGAATTTTTTATGAGTGAACAAAATTACCGATTTTCTTTTACTCGTGGTGAATTATCTAACCCAAGAATTGCAAGAGAATTAGAGATATCAGGCTTTGTTCCGGGCGGACCCGGTACGAATGGTTTTACGCTCTACTCTCCACACAATCTGGTGGGTTCATTGGATACTGTCGTTTCTTACAATGTTGAATTGGCAGGTGGTGATGGTTTTTTTACCTCTCCCGACGAATGGGCACAGGTCGGTATTATCGAATTCGATGTATTGAGTCCTCAATCTTGTTTTGATGTAACATGGCATCCACAGGCTGTTTTTCCACCTACTTTTGTTGGAGAAGTATTTCCTGACCCTGTGACTGGCGCACCTACCAGAGCCAATACTGCCGAAAATTTTTACGGCGATATTTCGACATGTTTAGAGACCCTCTGTCTTCCTGTAGAATTGGTCAGCTTTTCGGGCGAAGAGCGCGACTGTAGCACCTACCTCTCTTGGCGTACAGAAACAGAAACGAACTCAAGTCATTTCGTGATAGAACGCAGCTTTGATGCGATTAACTTTATCGCTATCGGACGTGTCACATCTGCCGGAAATTCACAGGAAGTCATAGATTATAATTACAGCGATCACGATGCTGGACTGCATACATATTATCGCTTAATGCAAGTTGATATGGATGGTCATTTTGAATATTCCGACATTGTCCGCATACACTCCAAGTGTTTCGACAATGGTACGGTTGGAGACATTCTTGACGTATTCCCAAATCCGGTCGGTCATACCAGCAATATCTACCTCAAAGTATTTGCACCGACTAATGAAATGACCACGATCACCATCATGGATATTACAGGTAAAATAGTAGGCGCAAGATCTATTGAAGTCGTCGAAGGACCTAATCTCGTGGATTTTTCAGTTGAAGATTTGCCTTCTGGTACATATATGATTAAACTCTCAGGTGAAAATTGGCGTTCTGATGCCCAGAAATTCATCAAAATCAATGAATAAAATATTACAACAACGACAGTATAAAACAGGCTTAAGCCTGTTTTATACTAGTTGTTTGATTGGGAGTAGCTGTATTATATAGTTGCTCCTTTTTTATTTTGGAACGACGAAACACCTCATTCAGCCTACTTTTGACACAGATAAGGGATGAAAAGATAATAAACGCTTACATCTTCTCCCGATAGTTATACGGCTTTTGCACTGAAAAAAAATCATAAATAATTGATTATAAATAATTTAAAAATTAATGAAAAATGTATTTTGATGAAAAAACGTTAATTTTGCTTCATTTTAATAAAAAAAATAAAGTATAAGATTTTGATTTACATTGAAATACATATTTTTCGCGGTGCAAAAGCCGTATAGTTATCGGAATTAAGGAGAATTTGGTGAAGCATAAAGCAAAAAAGAACAAGTCAAGATATAGTGTTTATTGTTTTTTCATCCCTAAAGCTGTTTAAAATTTATTTTTTAATATAAAAATCGTGGCATCGACAAATTCTCCTCTACCTATCACCGTCATTATTCCCTGTTATAATGAGGAACACAATATACGTGCGGTATTGGAATCGGTCAAATGGGCGGATGAAATTATGGTCGTCGATTCGTACAGTACGGATGCGACGCTTGACATCGCTCGCGAATACACGGATTTTATTGCACAAAGAAATTACATACACTCTGCCAACCAAAAAAATTGGGCGATACCACAAGCTACTCACCAATGGATACTCCTCGTCGATGCCGATGAACGTGTCACGCCCGAATTACGCACCGAAATACAAGCATCCCTGGCAGCACAACCGACCGAAACTGCTTTTTGGATTGGACGTGAAAATTATTTTATGAATAAACGAGTACGGTATAGCGGTTGGCAAAATGACGCAGTGATTCGCCTATTTCGGAGAGAATGTCGTTATGAAAATAAAGCCGTACATGCCGAAATTCTTGCATCCGGTAAAATCGGCAGACTCAAGCATCGCCTCATACACAATACGTACAAAGACATCGACCATTTTCTCCATAAAATGACGCGCTATGCACGGCTTTCTGCCATTGATTATGCCGAAAAAACACCGCGTGTCACACTCTATCATCTTTGGCTCAAACCCGCTTTTCGCTTTTTCAAACATTATATTTTGAAGCTTGGTTTCTTGGATGGCAAAGTCGGTTTTATCATTAGCGTGATTATGGCATGGGGCGTATTTTTGCGTTATGTGAATATTAAAGCAAGGCGTGAGAATGTAGAGCGCGAAAAGTGAAACATCTACGAAAAATACAAATCAAAAAAGGACTTATACATGACACTCGTACTAACTGCTTTAGCTGTCAGTACGAGATAGCTCATCATTCTTCTTTTAATAGAAATTAAAGATTTTGTCCCCAAGCAGAATAGTTATGACTTAAACGGATGTCGTTGCTTCCATTCCTCTTTGGGCGTTAGATAATCCACAAAATTTTTGACAAAACGATTGGAGATAGGATTGCGATGACGCAAATAGCAGTACATTTCGTAGGGTTCTGCGCCGACAGAACTCTTAATTTCGAGTGCCGTGCGTGAGAAGATAATCTGATCTGCGCGGTAGTCTAAAGCAATACCAATCATATCGTACAACATGTTGAGATACAACTGCGTATTGCGGTTTACCTCGTAGTCAAAACCCAGAAAATGAGCATCTAATTCCACACCATTCCATATCGCAGTGTAGAAGCCTACGAGTTGGTCGTCGAGATAACAACCAATGAGTTTTAGGCGGTCATTGAGCTGACGTTTGAGTTCGGGAAAATAATCAGGTGTGAAGGTGAAGGTATTAAAACCCGCATTTTTGGAGATATTTTTATATAAATTAAAAATATGTTGTTTGTGAGATTCTATGTCGTCAATAGACATTTCTTTACGAACGATATTTTTTCCTTTCTTAAAAGCACGTTTGACACGCACACGATACTTTGAACTCATTGCTCCAAGATAATCGTCAAAATTTTGCCATTCAGAAGGCAAGGTGAGTATCATGTTGGGCTGTACATTGAATTCAAAGAATTTTTTATTCGTCAAAACAGGCGCAATACCCGTTTGTGTTTGTTCAAAAAAGTCTTTCAACAGTGTCAGCGAAATGTGTACACCCTGCTTATTCATTTCTGCTGATGCCATGTCCAACCCTTTCAATAATAACTTTGTAACAAGTTCAGATTTGACATTTGGATGAAAATAAAAACCATGTTCCCCAGTCAACAATAAACTCCCGCAAACGAGTGTATGAAAACCGATATTCCGCGCTACGAAATTTTTAAAATGTCGGCTCACGCCTTCAAAAAAACAAGGTTCTTCTTCCTCTTTTTCATTAAAAGTTTCATCACCTTTAAAATACTGAATTTGGCAAGCAGCTATCCCAATAGGCTCATTATCAATCGTAAACGATAAATAACAAAATCGCATCCCTTCCGGTGGAGCGGTTTCTAAAGTACGTAAATAAGGAGTACGCAAAAACAAATGATGTTCTGGCACAAAGGCGTCCCATTCATCCGAGACACCTGCCACAGAGGTATGAAATTTTATCCGAGTATATTCCAATAAACGAACATCATCTTCTGCCGTCAACACGGCAGACAAAGCCTGAATTGGATGAATAGAAAGGGTAGTCTTACGATGAGTCATGGACTGCGTTTTGATAATAAACCAAAATGTACGTATTTATAACGTGATGTGCTGACAAATGTTTTGTTCTAATGTCTTGTATTTGACATCACCTTGATTTACAAATAAGTGTTCGTCGCACTTTATGCTGCCCCTTGCTTAGTAGTCAGTACAGTGGCATTTCAAAATAAAATTAAGAATTTGTCCTGTACCCTAGATTGGTTACCCGACTTGCAAGACATCACCGTTACAGGCGGTAGGCTCAATGTCTATAATAGCCTCCGCAACATGCAAAAATATTACGACATTAAAGGAGAACCACTACCGAAAGAGACGGTATTTATCAGCACCATTTCTCCCAACCCTACCACTGATATTGCTGAGGTACAAATCAAAATTTACCAAGCTACTTGCCTGACCCTCAACATATTTAATGGGCTCGGACAGCAAGTACATAAACAATCGCATGGCAAATTGGACAGAGGTACACATCGCAAAAATAGTTCTCTCGGAGGTCTGCCAAAAGGCATTTATTTTGTGACTGCGGTTGCCGATAGTTTCGGAGCAGTTGACGCAGGTAAAATTATTGTAGAGCAATTGTATGTGAAATTGAATTGCTAAAAAATCGCGAAACTCATCATTATAATGATAAAAAAATGTATTTTTATTGCGCTTGAATTCATAAAACACTATGAACTAAAACACAGTAAAAATACATTTTTTTAATATGAAAAACATATTCCTATTTATACTTTTTTTATCGACTCTACTTTCCTGCAATAATGGCAACCAAAAAATAGTCGCTTCCACTTCGATGCCAATTTCACATGAGATTTGGACAGAATTACTACAAAAACACGTTTTGACGAATGGCAAAGTCAACTATAAAGGTTTTCAAGCCGATAAAGCGCGTTTTGACGAATATTTAACCCTGTTAAACACACATCATCCCAACGATAAAAACTGGTCAAAAAATCAACAACTCGCCTATTGGATTAATGCGTATAATGCCTATACGGTTGAGTTAATTATAAAAAACTATCCGATAGAAAGTATTAAAAAAATAAAAAAAGGATTGCCCTTTATTAATTCGGTTTGGGATATAGAATTTATTAAAATAGAAGGCAATACCTATGACCTCAATCATATCGAACATGAAATCTTGCGAAAAGAATTTGACGAACCGCGCATACATTTTGCGATAGTTTGTGCCTCAATTTCATGTCCGAATTTACTCAATGAAGCCTTCACCGCAGCAAAAATAGATGCACAACTCACCACTCAAGCCCGCGCCTTTCTAAACGACCATTCTAAAAATCAAGTCTTTATAGACAATGCCAAACTCTCCAAGATTTTCTCTTGGTTTAAAGGCGATTTTACGAAAAACACTACGCTCATAGAATACATCAATCAATACAGCGATGTCAAAACTTCATCTGATGCAAAGGTCACTTATTTGGATTATGATTGGGGGTTGAATGAGTAATTCTTTACATATTTAAATAAAAATCACTCGTCAGTGCCTTGTAAGCATCAGTATATGCTCGTTCGCGACTATCTTTTTCAATAATCAAAACATCTTCAATTATCGTTTTTTCTGTATTGGAAAAACGTAAAATCAGGCGTTCTATGGGCTTATCTGATTTTGGTTTTACGTTTGTTTTTCGATTTAAATAAAGTCCGTGATGCTTGGCTGTTTCGATACACTGTTCACCTTCGACAAGCGGTAAGATGACACAAAAATGACCATCTTTCGCCAGCAATTTCTTTACAAAAAACAAAAGTTCCTCATGGCTCAGGCTCATCGTATGACGTGCTGCATTACGCGCCATTCCAGTATTAAAAAACGGCGGATTACTCACCACCAAATCATATTGACGCACAGTATTTTCGGTAAATTTTTGAATAGACGTATGAACAACATTAACACGCTCTGCGAAGGGCGAATGACAAGCATTTTCTTTTGCTTCCAATGCTGATGTTTCATCAATTTCGACAGCATCAATATGAGCTTTCGGATAGCGTTGTGCCAACATCAAAGCAATCACTCCCGTCCCCGTTCCAATATCGAGTATATGTTTACTCTGCCCCACCTTCGCCCACGCGCCCAGCAAAATACTATCCGTCCCGACCTTCATCAAACTACCTTTTTGTCGAATATCGAACTGCTTGAATTTGAATATCATATAAAGTTTATGTACAATTACTGCCAAAAGACTCAAAGCGACAAGTCGCAATTTATCAACTCGTGATATGAAATATCTAATAAATCTGGCTCTATGTTGATCATAGTGGGTAAAGTTACAAAAGAGTAACTTTACGGTATGAATAGTCAAGAAATTTTTTCCTTAGCTTTAGGCTTAGAAAGTCCTTGGGAACTTAAAGAAATCAAGTTGGAAG